>Ga0207874_1000700_pt1 | contig 45610 bp, 38 predicted proteins | sample HigsolmetaAR201D_FD_184833 | JGI IMG/M metagenome (GOLD analysis project Ga0207874, IMG submission 184833) | Ionic liquid and high solid enriched microbial communities from the Joint BioEnergy Institute, USA - AR20-1-D (SPAdes) (version 2) ...
GCGGCCACGCGGTCCGAACGCCCCGGGCGTCCGTTCGCTCCAGACCGAGTCGCAGCACCCCTGTCCCCTCCACGCATCGCGACGGGATCGGCACCCAGCACGACCACCCCCCCTCCTCGACCTTGACCTCAACGGGCGTGCCCGAGCCGCGGCGGGCGGTCCTCACTCCGTCCGCCGCGACGCCGATCTCGTCGATCATCACGCCGGAGGGTGAGATCCGGAGCAGGGCGGTGGGCTCCCCCAGCGGCCCCAACCAGATGCGGAGTTCCTCCTCGGCGCCGGCAAGGCCGCCGGCGCTCATGCCGTTGACGGCAGCATCGTTCCCAGCCTCCTTCAACCCGATGCCGCGGGGACGGCGCACCTGGCCCAGACCAGGCACGATCTCGAACCCGGCGCCCGCCGGCGGGGGCGCCAGCAGGCTCGGGTCAGGAGCGCCCTGCACAGGGCGGCGGCACTCCACGTACAGCATCCAGCGTCCACCCTCACGGTACAGGAGGGCCCCTGTGGTCCAAGCGTCGTCCAGGGGCACGCTGGCGCCGCCCGCGCCGTCGCGCGCGGTTCCGTGAGCGAGCCAGGTCGCGAGCGTCCAGTCCGGCAGGAACGGACCGATCCGCAGCCCGGGGGGCGAGACGGTCGCCACGGCGCCCTGAACGGTGCGCTCGGCTGTGAAGTCGCCGACGCCGACGTTGAGCGTTGATCCACCCTCCCGGGCGTTGCCCGGCGACGCCGCGCTGATCCGCGACGTGGATCGGGCCGGCACCGCCACCAACTCGCCCGTGCGGGACATTTGCGAATGGGCGGCCCAGGCGACCCCCGGAGCATCCGTGAGGTTTGTGACCGACACAGTGGAGATCAGCCCCCCCGTGACGGCGTCGGTCGCGCCGCCGTCGTCGGCGACCCAGGCGACGGCGGCGGGCTGCTCGGAGAGCCAGATCCTCGCGCGAGTGGCGACCTCGGCGTCGCTGAGAAGGGGGTTGAGGAGGTCCTCGCACAATGAGGCGAGCGAAGCCCCGTCGGCGCTCCACACCGGCATGGCCACGCCATTGCCCAGGTCCGCAACCGCCGCGAGCCGCCACGCGAGCGAGGAGGCGATCGCGGGGTCCGTGTTCTGCAACCTCGCCAACGCGGCCGACCAGCGCCACTCCGCCTGACGCGCCAGCGCCTCGATCACCGGGTCGGCGAAGGCACCGCCGGGGAGCGGTCCGCTGACGCGGCCGTCGAGCAAACGCCACGCGAGCCGCGCCCGCCAGCGCGTCGTCGGGGTGCGCACCAGGGCGTCGAGCGTCCGGATCAACCACGGCGAGGCTCGCATCACCCCCGCGACCTCCTCCGCGATCCCGGGGGGACGCTGGACGTTCACACCGAAGAATCCGGCGAGACAGGAGCCCGGGAGCACGGCCACCGGTGCGGGCCAGTTCCCGATCCTCGCGCTCCGGATGCCGGGATCGATCTCCGCCGGGACTTCGACCACGACCGCCCAGGTGCCGGCCGAGAGCGGACGCGTGCCGCGGGAGGCGGGCGTCGCGGACCAGACGCCACCGTGGCCCATCCATGCGGCCGCGAATGGGGCCGGGGGGGGCACGTCCGAGTCGCTTCCGGGCTGCACGCCGATCCAGACCAGTGTGCCGCGAACGGGCGCGGCGTTGCCGTACCGGACCTCCACCCCCCCATCAGGGGGAATCGCGCCGTTGACGCGGACAGGGATGACGACCGTCGAGCCCGGGCAAAGGGTGATGATGGACTCGACAGGTTCGATCGCGGGTCGTCCGCCGACCAGGCCGGCGGCCGGTGCGGGCGTCGGGCCTCCCTCGCAGGCGGCCATCGCGCCCATGGCGAGGCAGGCCGCGGCGACGAGCAGGCCAAAGAGCACCCGGCGGAGTGCCGATAAGTGGCCCACGCCGGGGCGGGGGGTGGCAAGAGCGGCGAGTTCGGAGCGTCCGATGATCATCGAGAACCCTGACGGGAGCGTGCGGTTCCGCGTGTACCTTCCGGATGCCGGGAGTGTCCAGATCCTTGGGGACTTTACCGGGTGGCAGGACTCGCCGATCGCGATGCGTCCCTGTTCAGGGGGGTGGTGGGAGGCTGAGGCGGCGGTCCCCCCGGGTGACCACCTGTTCAGTTACCTCGTGGACGGGGAACGGTGGCTCCCGGACTACGCGGCCCACGGCGTCCGCGCCAACCCGTACGGCGGGTGGGTGAGCCAGTTGTCCATCCACCGCGGCGGGCTCCCCCTGGCCGCCTGAACCCGAAGCCCCTTGCCCCCCCACTGCTCAACCCCCTTGCGGGCCGCCGTTGCCCGCGGCGGCGCCGGGGACGCCGTCGGCGCGGACGGGGAGCGTCTGGACGAGGTTCTCGATGACCGCATCGGTCGTCAGGCCCTCGGCCTCGGCTTCGAAGTTCAGGATGATGCGGTGACGCAGGGCGGGGAGGGCGATCTTGCGGATGTCCTCGATCGAGACCGCCGCGCGGGAGTCGAGCAGGGCCTGACACTTGGCGCCCAGGATCAGCGCCTGCGCCGCGCGGGGGGACGCCCCGACGCGGACGAAGCGGTTGACCATCGGCGTGGCGAACTCGCCGGCGCTGTCGCGCCCCTTCGGGTGGGTCGCAAGGACCATGCGGACGGCGTAATCCTGGATGTGGGGCGCGACGGCGACTCGCTTGACCAGCCCCTGATAGCCGAGGATCTGCTCGCCGGACATCACGGGCTCGATCTTCGGGCTCTTGCCCGTGGTCGTGCGGGTGAGGATCTCGGAGAGTTCGGCGCGGCCGGAGTAGCCGACGAGGATCTTGAAGAAGAACCGATCGAGCTGGGCCTCGGGGAGGGGGTACGTCCCCTCCTGCTCGATCGGGTTCTGCGTCGCCATGACGAAGAACGGCTCGGGGAGGGCGTACGTCGTCCCGCCGACGGTGACGCTCCGCTCCTGCATCGCCTCAAGCAGCGCGGACTGGGTCTTGGGGGTGGCGCGGTTGATCTCGTCGGCCAGGACGATCTGGGCGAAGAGCGGACCTCGCTGGAAGGTGAACTCGCGGTGACGGGCGCCCCCTTCCCCCTCCACCTCCGTGACGACCATGGTGCCGGAGATGTCCGCGGGCATCAGGTCGGGAGTGAACTGGATCCGTGAGAACGAGAGGGACAGCGCGCGGGAGAGGGATCGGATCAGCAGCGTCTTGCCCAGCCCGGGGACGCCCTCCAGCAGGACGTGTCCGCCGGTGAAGAGGCAGGTCAGCACGGCGTCCACGACGTCGCCGTGGCCGACGACGGCCCGGGAGACCTGCTCGCGGACGGCGGCGTAGTCGGACCTGAACTGCTCGACGGCCTCGCGGACCTGTTCGGGGGTGCGGAGCGAAGAGGCGTCGATGGGCGGACGAGAGAGGCGGGTTTCGGTCGGGATCTCGGGCATCGGCGCGGGTCTCCGGGTGGTTCCCCAGGGGCGACCGGTCACCCCGGGAAGGGAGATGCTAGCCCCCGCGGAGGGCCGGCTTGCCGGGCCGGAGCCGTCGTTATCGGGTCCGGCCGGCGGAGTCGCGGCGTGGCCCCGCCTCGCCCGGTCCACGGCGCCGTGCCGCCGGTGGCGTCCCCCGCCCATTCGGCCGATAGAGGAAATCGGGCATATGCCCCGCCCGACGCCGGCTCGCACACGCTGATGTGCGATCGTGAGGCCCCGGACCGACAGCCATTCGCGCCAAGGAGCCGTAAGCCGTGATCGCTTACAACCGTGTCGTCGAGTTTCTTCGTGAACTGAACGCGGAGTGCATGAGCGAGTTGGCGGGACCAGCGAGCCGTGTGAGCGAGTGGCGACTGGGGTCGCAGGTCTTCGCCCTCCGCGCCGAGGCCGGTGGACACCTCCGCCTCTTCCGCCTCCACACCCAGAGCGTCGGCGGCCGGCCCGATCCGATCATGGACGCCGTCGCCGAACTGGTCTTCCGCGGCGCGGAGGCCAACGAGAAGCCGGGCTGAGCCGCGGAGCGCACGCTCCAAGCGCCCGATCCCACGACGCTTGACGATCGGTCGGCATCCCCCCCACCCCGCGGTCCCCTTGCGAACGTCCGCCCCTGTCAGAAAAGGCCGCGGTCGGATTCGAACCGACGAAGGCTTACGCCAGCGGATTTGCAATCCGCCGGTGCCGGAGCGTAACGAGCGGCGGGACAGGGACTTAGACGCTGTACCCGATGCGTCTAGGTGCGCTGCTGGTAGCGCAGCGGCCCCGGAGTGCCCTCTGACCTCGCCAGCGGACCCCGACCTCGCCCGCGTGGTGGCCGCGTGGCCGATGCTCGCCCCGGTAGTCCGGGCGGGTATCTTGGCGATGGTTACGGCCGCGGGTGGCGGGCATCAGCCGAGTTGAGGTGCCGCGGATGCCGCGGGGCAATGCTGTGGGGGTAGGGGGTACTCCGTCCGGGGGTCAGGGGGCCGCTGCGCCGGGGGTACGGGGGCACTACGTCCGCGCTGCCCCCCTGCTGTGTCCCTGTTCCTGAGGTGCACGCCGGGAGGGGGTTTCGGCCCCGAGCCGATGACAAAGCGGGGAAAGCGTCGATGCTCGCTCAGTGAGGGACACGGGGCTTTGAGGGACGGGCCGGGTTCGGTAGACTGGCGGCATGCCCGCCGAAGCTCCCCCGGAACTTCCGCACGTCACCCGGCGCCACCCACTCAGCGGCGCGGTGACGGTCCATTACGCATGCCCGACCTACCAAGCCGAGCTGAAATCCCCGGTATGCGATGCGGGCATTTCCGACGCATGCCCCGACTGCGGCGCGAAGTTTCGAGTGCCCGGCGCGGAGGCCAGGCGAGCGGAGGAACAGCGGGCCGCGGCGGAGGCCGCGAAGCAGCGGGAGGCGGAGGACCGCGAACGACGACGGCGGCACGCGGATCAGCAGGCCGCGACGAGAGCCGCGGCGGACGCGGCACGGCGCACGGCAGAGCAGCCGAGACGTTCACCGCCCCTCACCTCCTGGTGCGCGAGGGTCGGCGTGTTGCTGGTCATCGCCGGGGCAGTCGGCTTTATCGTTGGCGTGGCGATGGACACCTCGGTTCCGTCGGCGGGGCTCGGGATGGGTCGTGTCCACAACATCGGCCTCCTCAATCGCCAGTTGATTTGCGCTGGGGTGGGGGCCGGAAGCCTCCTCACCGGCATTCTGCTGGTGGCCGTGTCTGCCCTGGGGGCGGAGGTACACCGCTGGGGGGCACGCCACACGTCCGACTGACACGGGTCGCGGGCTGACCGGGACGGATGCCGCCGCAGGGGTACGGGGCCGTTCCGCCCACGACAACGCCAAGCACTCGCCCGTAGTGGCGTCTGGTGCCCGTCTGCGGGCCGCGGGCAGACTTCCCCACTCGGAAGGGGAGCCCGGGCCGCCCCCCGGCGGAGACGGCCTCTCCGGGCCGCTGGCAGGGAAACGGGACGAAACTGGACACCCCAAAAAAGGCGCGGTCGAATCCTGGCACGGGGTCTGGTGACGGACCCCCCGACGGGTCCCTCTCGCGAAGGCGCCCGGGTGCCGGTGGCGAGGCGTCGCGGGGAGCGGACGAATCCGGGCCGCATTCTCAAGTTGACGCTGGAGCCAGCGGCGGGCGCCGCGGCGGTATCGGCGGGGGCCGGGAGCCGCCTCAGGGACCGCGACCCCTTGTACCCCCCTGGCCGCGCTCCACCGATTACCACTTCGCGCGATTCTGGGACGATTTCCCAAAACTGCTCCCCCTACGCATCGACGCGCGGCGGCAGGCGGCGCGGTGGGGGACCGGAAGTGCGGCACGTCCGGCGCGGCGGGGAGCCGATGACCGCGGCGGGGTCGATGCCGCGGGCGTAGCACTCCGCAATGAGCCGGCGGCGGAGGTTCCAGAGGGCGCGGGCAAGAACCGGGTCGGCTGCGGCAGGTCGGGCGACGGCCGCGGTGAGGAGGCGGCATTCCGAGAACAGGCGGCGCGTGCGGGGCCGGACCCTCGCGGCCATTCGGGATTCTGCGCGCATGCCCGCCCCTCCCTGTGCGGAGAGCCCCTCGCGGAGCTTCCATCGGGATTCGCCGGGCCGGACGGCCGCGGCGTGTGCAACACTGACCTGTCGGAACGGTAGGGCGGGACCCGCACGATTCGGTTACTTCGGTACACTGGCGACGGGACGGCCGACTGATCATCGGCCAAGCGGCTCGGGCGGCGGAGACGGCTCACCTGCCCCTCTCCCCGCCCGGGCTGACCCAACAGAGGCAGGTGACATGTCATACACCGCGCTATCCGACCACGAACGACTCCGCGCAATGCGCGAGCAGTTGCGAGAGGTGCGAGTCCGGTGCTCAGCCGTGATTCGCCTATTGGAACGAGAGCACGGACCGTCCAAAGGGGATTGCGAAGACCTCCCTCACTGGAGAAGCTTGCGAGGGACGCAATCAAGACTGCGGAGGCAATGGCAACCGGAATCGCGCGTTGCATGGCCTTCGGGATGAAGCGTCCGGGCGTGTTCGAAACTGAACTTCGAAGCCATCTCTTCGACATTTCAGAATCTCTTGCACACTTGCTGCCACCGTTATTCAGTGGTGAAGCATTGAGCCAGACTGCCATACGAGCGGCAATCCCTCACATCGTCTACCTTAGAAGGCAGCTAGAGGAGTCGAAGGCATTCGGACGCCGACTCGCCTGTGTTGCGACTGAGGACACGGGCATGACTGGCGAAAGTACACACCACAGCATCGGCGAGGGGGTGGCCCCGCATGATGGACTGTCGAACGTCACCAATGAAGTCAACTCCTCTACGGATTTGCGTCCGAAGCCGCTGACTCGCAAGCAACAAGCCGCCCTCGACATCATCCGCAGGGAAGGTCCGATTCTGGGCGAAGCCGTTGCTGCCAAGATTGGCGTCAAATACGAGACGTTTCGACGCGGTTACGTGCCAGTATTGAAGCAACAGGGTGTTCAGAATCACCGAAACGGTGAAGGCTACTACTTGCCGCAGCGTGCCAGCACGTAGCGCGCACGTTCGCGCTGCATATTTCCCGGGACTAGCGGCCTTCCATGGCCGCATGCATCAGAACACCACGGAATGCACGGACAGACTGGCGTTGCCCGCAGCGGACGCGGCGAAGCTGCTCGGCATTTCTCGGGCGCACCTCCTGAAACTCCACTCCGCCGGGCAGCTCCCCGGCCCCGTCCGGCTAGCCCGGTCGGCGCGCGGGAGCCGCGACAATCTCCTGGCATGGTTCGCCGCGGGTGCTCCCCCTCGGTGGTGCGGATGGGACAAGGGGCAAGGGGCACGGGCGAGTGATGTAGTTGCCGTAGAAGACTGGGTGGTGGCGGGTCAGGCCGGGCTCCCGGGCGTTTCGCACGGCGGCGGCAGAGACAAGATATCCACAGCGAAAATTGTCGGTTGCGCCGTCGCAAGGGGTCTATGTGACGCTGGCGCCGCAATGCCGGAGAATGCTTGCATGACAATGCCACGGACGGCGATGGAACCGAGTGACATCGGACGGGCAAGGCTGGACGGAGCAAGTGCTGGACACGCACCTCTGCGTGGCCAATACTCAGGCAACATCTACCCCCTGGCTGGAGCCCAGACTTCGATGCCAACTCAACTTGGGTTAACCGCGGCTGAAGCCGCGGAGATGTTTGGTGTTTCACGCGCACACTGGCTTAAACAGGCAAGCAGCGGACGTGTTCCAGCGCCGTTCCGGATCGGCCGGTCGGTTCGGTGGAACGCGGACGAGCTGCGGGCTTGGGCTGCCGCTGGCGCCCCCCCGCGAGCGAGATGGGAACATCTCCGCCGCGGGGGCGAGCGATGAGCCGCCCCGACTCCCCCTCTTGGCTGCGGGCTGTCGCCGCTGGCGAGCCGACGGAGGCGATGGCCGCGGCGTGGTTTGCCCGCACCGGCGCGGAGGTGCTGCGATACGTTGGCCGCGCCCCCGCCGATCTGGAGGTGCGCTGGCGGGTCGAGTGCAAACACGACCTCATCGCCCCCCGGAGCGGGAGGGTGGCGGTGGAGGTTGCGTACCGGGGCGAGCCATCGGGCATCCACACGAGCCACGCTACACACTGGCTCTACCACGTCGGTGAGCTGGTGTTCCTGGTGCGGACCGATGCGCTGCGGGAGTTGCTACGCCGGGGCGCCTACCCCACGGTAGCGGCGGGAGACGGGAAACTGGCGCGCGTGGTGCTGGTGCCGCTGGGGGACCTCCGCACTCTGGCACGCGGCTACCTCGCCGGGGAGGGGAGGGCATGAGCGGTGACGCCGACGGCGGGCGGGGGGGCCTCATCCGCCGGATGCGCCGCTGGCAGAACGCCATCGGCGCGGCCGATATCACCCGCTCCGAAGCGGCCCTGTGCAATGCCTACCTGCCCTTCATCGACGTGCACACGGGGGAGGCGTACCCCTCGATGAGCACGCTCGCGTGCTACAGCAAGATGGACGAACGCACGGTGAAGGCCGCATGGCGAAGCCTACGGGGCAAGGGGGTGCTGACGGTGGTCTCAGAATCGAAAGGCGGCAACCGCCACGGCCGCGGAATCTCGCATCGAATCCGGTTAGAGCTTGATGCACTGGAGGCGTTGGCGGTTGAGGAACGCGGCGAGCAACCCCCCCAAACGGCGGGGGGTACTACCCCCGGCGCATTGCAGCGCAACCCCCACAGTTGGAGCAGCACTACCCCCCCACGCGATGCGCCCACAACCCCTGCAAACCGCGGGGAGGAACCATCCATCCATACCCCTCCAGAGGAACCCCCCATGAGAACCACCCAGCCGGAGGGGATGGCGGTTCAGCCTCTCGGGGGATGGATGGATGGCAGGGTGCGCGACGCGCTGGAGGCCGCGGGCATCCGGGGTCCGAATCTGGAGGCGCTCGCCAACGCCCCCGGGCTCACGCTGGCGGAGGTTCGGAGGGAGTGGGACAGCATCGCCAGAGCCAAAGGCGTGAGAAGCCCAGCGGCGGTGTTGTTCAAACGGCTTGCCAAGCGGCACGGGGTGGAGTGCAGCGCTCGCGGGCCGATGGACGCGGGCATGCTGGCGGCCATCGGGGAACTGGAGCGTATGCGGCGGCAGCGGCGGGCCTAGCCCATGCTTGCGAAGTCGGGAGCATGGCAGTAGACTGGGGGCATGGCACGGAGGACTCCAACGGTGAGCGAACGACTACGCACGAGCATCCGAGCGTCGGGGTACAGCCGCTACCGGCTTGCGAAGGAAACGGGTGTCAGCCAGTCGGCCCTCTCCCGCTTTGTGGCGGAGCAATCGGGCCTCTCTCTGGAGTCGGTAGACGCCCTGGCGGTGTTCCTGGGGCTGGAACTGGTGGAGGCGGGGAGCGGCGGCGGACCGACCGCGGGCGGTGCGCGGAGGCGAAAGGCGGTGCGGCGATGAGGACGTTCAAGCAGACGTACAAGGATCGGGCGGGGAAGCTGCGCAAGACCGCGCGGTGGTATCTGGAGTGGCGCGACGACGGGCAGCTCCGGCGCCTCCCCGGCTTCACCAGCAAGGCCGCGACCGATGAACTCGGGCGGCGGGTGGAGACGCTGCGGGGCATGCGGGCGGTGCAAGCGGCCCCGGACCTGGAGATGACCCGATTTCTGGAGCGACTCCCCGACGACGTGAGGGAGGCGCTGGTGCGCTTCGGGCTGCTGGAGGCGCGGCGGGTGGCGGGCTCCCGGCCCCTGTCGGAGCACCTCGCGGACTTCAAGGCCGCGCTGCTGGCGAAGGGGAACACCGAGCGGCACGCCACGCTCACCGAGTCGCGCGTCCGGCGGGTGGTGGAGGGGTGCGGCTTCAAGGTCTGGTCGGACATATCCGCGAGCCGGGTACAGGCGTTCATTGCCGGGCTGCGCGAGGATCGGAGGAACGATGAGGGCAAGCCGGTGGCGGGCGTCGGGGCCGCGACGTTCAACTACTACCTCCAGTCGTTCAAAGCGTTCTGCCGGTGGATGGTGAAGGACGGGCGGGCGAGCGAGTCGGCGGTGGCGCACCTTTCCGGAGTGAACACGCGGACGGATCGGCGGGTGGAGAGGCGGGCTCTGGAGGCGGAGGAACTCCGCTGGCTGCTGACGACCGCGGCAGAGGGGCCGGAGCGCCGGGGCATGAGCGGGGCGGAGCGGGCGATGGCGTATCGCGTGGCGGTGGAGACGGGGTTGCGGGTGAGCGAGTTGCGCTCCCTCACGCGGGCATCCTTCCGGCTGACGGGGGATGAGCCGACGGTGACGGTGGAGGCGGGGTACAGCAAGCGGCGGCGCGAGGACGTGCTGCCTCTGCGGTCAGAGACGGCGGCGGCGCTGGCGGACTTCCTCCGGGCAAAGGCACCGGCAGCGCCCGCGTTCGCCCTCCCGACCCCCACTCAGACAGCGGCGATGCTGCGGGCCGACCTCGCGGCGGCGAGGGCCGCGTGGCTCTCGGCTGCCCCGTCGGCCGCGGAACGGGAGCGGCGGGCGGGAGCGGGCTTCCTGGCGGAGCGGGACGCGGCGGGCCGGGTGGTGGACTTCCACGCGCTGCGGCACACGTTCATCACGAGCCTTGCACGGGGCGGGGTTCACCCGAAGACAGCGCAAGCGCTGGCGCGGCACTCCACCATCACGCTCACAATGGACCGCTACAGCCACTCGCTCCGCGAGGCGGAGGCCGCGGCCCTCTCTGCCCTCCCCGACCTCTCCGCCCCCGCCAGCGGGGCTCTACGGGCAACGGGGACCCACGGGGCAAGCGAGTGCGGCGGCACGCCCCCCCTGTCTATGTGCGCTGCTGGTAGCGCGGGCGTAGGCGCGGAGGGGGTCGGGGTGGACCGGGATGGACACAACCCCACACGGGAGGCCGCGCGGGAATGCCCGGATTCTTCGGGCGAAACTTCGATTTCAGCGGGGGAGAAGGGAAAAGGCCGCGGTCGGATTCGAACCGACGAAGGCTTACGCCAGCGGATTTGCAATCCGCTCCATTTGTCCACTCTGGCACGCGGCCGGCGTGCTCCCCGGGGGCGCTCGGCACCCGAGAGAGGTGACCGTACGATATGCTCCCCGCCGCGTCAAGATGCCCTGCGCCACCCGGCTCCGCGCGGGGGAGGATGGTACGACGTGGACCGGGCAAACCCGGTAGGATGGGCAAGGCGGGGCGGCGCAGGGAGGAGCGGACGACCATGCGGAGCGGCGAACAAGTCTGCGGTGCGGCGGGACGGCGGGGGCTGGGCGCAGCAACAGCGGCGGCTGTGCTGGCCGCGACCGCGGGGATTGCATCCTCCGCCCCGCTGAGCCTGGGGCTGCGCACGCTGCCCGTCGCGGCGATGCAGCCGCCGTCGGACCCGGGCTCCGAGCAGCAGCAACCGCCGGCCACACCCGATGCCGCGCCGCCGGTCGATCGGCCGGCCCGCCCCGATGCGGCGAATCCGCTGAACGATCCCCAGGTCGAGGAGATCATCGGCGACCTTGAGCGGGCGACGGCGCCGCGCCGGCCGGTGGAGCCCGTGGCCCCCGCCGCGGCCGCGCCGGCAAGGCCGGCGGTCGGGGTGGTCCCCGGCGTTCGGCCGCTGCCGCGGGGTGACGCCGGCGGTCAGGGGCGCCTCCTGCCGGACGGCACGTTCCTGCCGCTCCGCCGCGGGCGGGTCATCCGGGGGGAGGCGGGGGAGTGGGCGTTCCACTTCGACACCGACCCGGATTCGGCCGCGCCGCCGCCGATGGTGCTGCTGCCGTGCCAGACGCTGATGGCGATCGAGGGGTACGCGATGGGCGGGGGCGAATCCGTCGTGCTGCGCGTCAGCGGGCAGGTGTTCGTGTATCACGGGCGGAACTTCCTGCTGCCGACGCACTTCGAGCCCGAGCGGCGGTCGGGGGACCTGGTGCCGCTTCAGTAGTGATCCGGCGGATCGCCTGCCCGCTTGACTGCTGAAGGCGTTCTACACACTCGGCCGGCCGCCGGCGCGACGCCACGCGCTGATCTGTCCCAGGTGGGCGGACTCGTGGTGGATCATGAGGTGGACGGTCGCATCGGCGATCCGCGGCCAGCGGGGAACCCAGCGCTCCAGGGGCGTGGGGCGGTCGAGGACGGCGGGGTCCACCGACTCGAGCGTCGCCGCGAGGGCGTCGTGGGCGGCGAAGAAGTCGCGGAGGAGCGCTTCCTTGCGCGGGTAGTCGTCGATCCGATCCGAGGGGCGCGAATCTCGCCCGTAGCGGTGGCCCTTAGGGTCCTCGAAGGGTTCGCCCAGGAGCATGGCGCGCAGGGCGGGCGGGTACGCGCTGAGGTGGCCGAGGACCCACGCCGGGTGGTTCATGGCCACGCCGCGGACGGGCTGGGAGACCATGTCCTCGTCGGAGAGGTCGGCGACGAGCCGCTGGGCGTAGTCGCGCTGGTGGGCCCAGGCGCGCAGGAGGGCGCCGATGAGCGCGCCGCTCATGCGGCTCCCCCCGCCGGCGCGGTCATCAGCTCCATCAGGCGGGCGACGCTGGGCTCGTTCTCGATGCTCATGATGAGCTTGCGGAGTTCGCGGCAGCGCTCCTCGCCGACGACGCCGGCGCCGAGGGCGTTGAACTTCACCGCGATCTCCTCCTCGGTCATCGGGTCGCGCGGGTCCCCCTTCGGGACGTCCACCCGCTTCGTGTAACTCCGGCCGTCGCTCGTCGTGATCGTCACCCGGCTGGGCTGGAACTCGGGGAACAGCGACTCGAACTCCTCGTTGGCGACGACCTTCACCATGTCCATCACCGGCTCGAGGGACTTGTCCTTGACGCGCTCCTCCTTGAACTGGAGCGGCGTCACCATCCCGTCCACGAGGCCGACGGCGAGGCAGTACGGCAGCGAGTGGTCCGCCGTCTCCTTGCTGTGCGGGCGGTACTTGTGGGGATCGCCGAGGATGTCCGCCGCGCGGGCGATGACCTCGACCTTGATCTCGCGCACGTCCGCGGCCTTGATGCCGTTCTCCTTGACGACCTTCATCATCGCCGTCAGCGGCGCGTGGCTGAGGGCCTCGATCGGGAAACTCTTCATGCCGCAGTCGAGGATGCGGTAGCGGTCCGACGGCTTCGTCGGCAGGTCGCGGGTCAGCAGCGGCAGGTCCCAGTCGTGCCCGAAGACGTGGATCAGGCCCTCCTTGCCGTCGATGACGTGCTCGGGGCCGGTGTAGCCCAGTTCGGCGAGCAGCGCGCTCTCCACCCCCGCGCGGGTCGCCATCGGGTCCACCGTGTTCTTCATGTTGGTCAGCTTGCCCGCCGTCACCGCGCCCAGCGTGCAGCAGCGGCTGGCGCTGATGCCGATGGCGTGCTGGATCTTCTCCGGCGACAGCCCGAGCATGCGGCCGGCGGCGATGGGCGCGGCGAAAGCCGTCAGCGTCGCGTGGTGCCAGCCGTACTCGCGGATGCCGGGGCGGCCGAACTCGCACAGCCGCATCTCGATCTCATAGGCGATGACGGTGCCGAGGATGAGGTCCTTGCCGGTCAGGCCGCGGGCCTCAACCAGCGCAAGCGGCGCGGGGATGATGTCGCTGGGGTGGCAGGGGTCGGCCTTCCAGTAGATGTCGTTGTAGTCCATCGCCCGGATGAGGTGGGCGTTGATGAGCGACGCCTCGACCGGGTTGAGCTTCAGCCCCGAAACGAAGCAGGTGCAGGCCCCGCCCCCCCCACCGTTCATGTTCCGGGCGTGCCGGAGCAGGATCCGGGCGTCCTCCTGCTCGCTGCCGCCGAGGGCGCACCCGAGGGAGTCGAAGAGGAAGAGCTTGGCGGCGTGGATCGCCTCCGGGCTGAGGTCCTCGTAGCGGAGTCCCGCGGCCCAGCGGGCAAGGTCGAGGGTCACGTGGCGGGCGGGCGTGCCTGCGGTCGCGGGATGTGAGGCCATTTCCGTGCTTCTCCTGGGTGTGGCGGGTGGACGGCGAGCGCCGAGCGGTGCGGGCGCCGGCCGCCTGGGCCCATGGTACCCGCTCGGTCGCCCGGGTGCGCCGACCGGCGGCTCCGGGCGGTGGTGAGGCTCGGCTTACCGGCTTTCCATCCGGGGTTGAGGGCCGGGGGCTAGGACTTTGGTGTCGGCTGGGCCGGCGGGAGGGCGCGCGGGGCGCGGAGGGGGCCACACCTGGGTCCGATCACAAGGAGCATTACCGTGTTCACAACGAAGATCGCGCCGAGTCGCGCTCTTGGGGGACTGGCCTGGTTGTCGGCGGCGGCGCTCCTCGCGGGGACCGCGGGGTGCGAGACCAGCCGCGACAAGGGGAGGGACATGGGCCGCGCCGAGGGGCGGCCGCCGCAGCGCGAGGGCGCGACCGTGCAGACCGTCCGCTACGAGCCCGGCGGCGCCCGGACCGTCTCGACGGCGATGAACACCACGACCCAGACGATCGACGGCGTGCTGCGGATCACCAAGAGCCTGCCGCGCGAGGTGACCGCCAACGCGCCGTTCGAGTACGACATCACGATCGAGAACACCTCGAACCTGATGCTGACCAACGTCTGGATCCGCGAGCAGGACGCCGCGTCCATGAGCATGGCCGACCACGGCGTTGGCGGCTTCGGCGGCCCGTCGGTGCAGGCGACGCCGGGCGCGGGCGGGCAGTTCCCGCAGGATCAGCAGTTCCAGCAGCAAGCCGGGCAGATGATGACGACCACCGACATGTCGTCGCGCCCCGTGAGCCAGGACCTCGGCGGCCAGCAGGGCATGCAGCAGGACATGATGGGCCCGCGGATCCAGACCGCCGAGCAGCCGCTGGGCGAGCCGATGGAGGGGGCGTCGCAGCCGGGGATGCACGACCAGGCCGGCGGCTTCACCACGCAGACCGTCGCCCAGCCCTTCACCACGCAGACCGTCGCCCAGCCGATGCAGCAGCAGGGCGTCGGCCAGTGGCGGCAGCAGATCGGCCAGAGCGGCCAGTTCCAGCAGGCGGGGCAGTTCCCGAGCATGCAGCCCGTCCAGGCGGGGCCGGGGATGAGCGGCACGATGGGCGTCAGCGCCCCGCGCGGCTTCACGCAGGTCCCCGGGGGGCAGAACGTCCGCGAGATCCAGATCGGGACCCTCGGCCCCGGCGAGCGGCGGACGGTGACGACGACCGCGACCGTGCCGCAGGCGGGCGAGTTCGCGATCTGCACGTCGGTGGCCTACACGCCGATGGTGTGCGTCACGGGGACGGCGATCGCGCCGCAACTGGCGATCACGAAGATCGGGCCGGAGTTCGCGGCCGTCGGCGAGCCGATCACGTACCAGATCACCGTGACCAACACGGGCGTCGGGCCGGCGCACGGCGTGCAGCTCGTTGACCCGCTGCCGGGGCAGATGCGCACCGCCGAGGGGCAGGCCGAGGCGTTCTTCGACATCGGGACGCTCAACGCCGGGCAGAGCCGGTCCTTCACGATCCGGACGGTGCCGCCGGAGCCGGGGCGGTACACGAACATCGCGCGCGCGACCACGGCCGACGGGCTGGAGGCACGGGCCGAGGCGGTCACGATGGTGCGGGCGCCGCAACTGACGATCGAGAAGATCGGCCCCGAGCGGCAGTACACCAACATCGGGGCGACCTACGAGATCCGCGTCACCAACACCGGCGATGCGCCGGCGCGGAACGTGGTGATCGAGGACCTGATGCCCCCGGGGGCCCGGTTCGTGGAGGCCTCGGCCAACGGCAACGCCGTGGGCAACCAGGTCATCTGGAACCTCGGGACGCTCGGCCCCGGCGAGTCGCGCACGGTCATGACGACGCTGGTCTCGCCCACGGCGGGCCTGTTCGAGAACTGCGCGATCGTGCGGTCGGACGCGGTCGGGCCCGTGCGCGACTGCGTGGCGACGGAGTTCTCCGGGGTTGCGGCGCTGCTGCTGGAGATGGTGGACCAGCAGGACCCGGTGATGGCCGGGGGCGAGACGGTCTACACGATCACCGTGCTCAACCAGGGCACGGCCCCGGCCCACAACGTCGGCATGAGCGTCGAGCTCGACGAGGGGCAGGAGTTCATCACCGCCGACGGCGCCTCGCCCTTCCAGGCTCAGGGCGCCGCGAACGGGAACTTCGCCCCGCTGCCGACGCTGCCGGCCGGGGCGACGGCGAACTACCGCGTCGTGGTGCGGTCGAACACGCCGGGCGACCGGCGGCTGCGGGTGTCGCTGACGGCCGACGAGCTGACCCAGCCGGTGATCGAAGGCGAATCGACGCGGGTGGTGAACCCGACGCCGTAACGGAGAACCGACGGCCACGGGGGCCCGCGGCCGCGGCCGCCTGAAACGAGCCGGGGACGCGGCGAGATGCCGCGTCCCCGGTTTCTCATTCATGCCCGAGCCCGGTTCGTCGCCGGACGCCGCACGCCGGCCCCGATCGCCCGGAACTCACGCGTGCATGCGCGAGGGCGTCCCTCACCCGCCGGGCCTCATCACATCGTCTCAACCACCATCGCCACCGCGTTCCCGCCGCCCAGGCACAGCGCGGCGACGCCGCGCTTCCCGCCGGTGCGGCGGAGCTGGTGGATCAGCGTGGTCAGCACGCGGGCGCCCGAGGCGCCGATGGGGTGACCCAGGGCGATGCCGCCGCCGCAGATGTTGAGCTTGCTCTCCGGGATGCCCAGGGGCTTGATGTTGCACAGGACCTGCGCCGCGAACGCCTCGTTGATCTCGAAGAGGTCGATGTCGGAGACCTTCAGCCCGGCCTTGTCGAGCACGCCGGCGACGCCGGCGACGGGGGCGTAGAAGATCTCCTTGGGGGCGACGCCGCTGGTGTGATAGGCCACGATCCTGGCGATCGGCTTGATCCCCAGTTCGCCGGCGCGGGCGAGGCTGGAGACGACGACGGCCGCGGCCCCGTCGCTGATCTGGCTGGCGTTGCCGGCGGTGATGGTCTCGTGGCCGGGGACGGGGCGGAGCTTCGCGAGGCTCTCGGCGGTGGAGTCGGCGCGGATCCCCTCGTCGGCCGCCACGCCGGCGCCGGCGTTGTACCGCTTGTCCATGATCTGCTCGGCGGAGAGGGGAACAAGCTCATCCTTGAACCAGCCGTTCCTGGTCGCCTCGGCGGCACGCTGGTGGCTCTGGGCGCTGAAGCGGTCCTGCTCCTCGCGGCTGATCTCGTACCGCTTGGCGATGTAGTCAGCGCCGTTGGTCATGCCCCAGCACTCGAAGGCGCACCGCAGGCCGTCGAACTGCATGTGGTCCTCGAACGGCGTGGGCCCGAACTTGACCCCCTCCCGGACGCGGGCGAAGTGCGGCGCGGCGGTCATGTTCTCGAAGCCGCCGGCGATGACCAGCGCGTTGTCGCCGGCCTTGATCGACTGGGCCGCCTGCATGACGGCCTGCAGGCCCGAGCCGCAGACCTTGTTGATCGTGACGGCGCTGGTGGTCTCCGGCAGGCCCGCCTTCAGGGCGGCCTGGCGGGCGGGGTTCTGGCCGAGCCCGGCCTGCAGGACGCACCCCATGATGACCTCGTCCACGGCCCGGCCCTCCCCGGTGGCGGCCTGCTTCAGCGCGGGGAGCGCATCAAAGAGGCCCTGGATCGCGTAGGCGCCCAGTTGGGGAGCCGGAACCTTGGAGAGGCCGCCGAAGAACTTGCCGATCGGGGTCCGCTTGGCGGCGAGAATCACGGGGGTCTGTGCTGCATCGGGCATGGGGGATGACTCCACTCGGTCGTACGCGTCGGTACCGTCCATCGTAGCCGCCGCGAGTCCGCCTGCCGCGGCCCCCAGGGTGCTCCGCGGCCGCAGGGGGAGCGGCACGCCCTTCCCACCGGGCGAAGGGATGTTCGTGGAATCACGCGGCGCCGCGACGCGCCTGCGCCTCCAGCAACTGGCGAGGCGGCGCCGTGCCTTCTCCCAGCACGGGATCTCCGAGTTCATCGACCTCGCCGTTCGGAGCCTGTCGCGGTGCGAGTCATCCTCGGGGGCGGCGATCCGACCTACCCTCGATCGTGCAAGCGGATGACACGACGTCGCGACAACTTCTCGGCGTAGCGAGTGCGAGTGTCGGGCCCGGCACCGGGGCTGCCCGATCAGATGCGATCGGCGAGCCGCTCGCGGCCCGTCGATCCGGGGAGCGAGCACGGCTCCTGGCGGAGTTTGTCGGCTTGTTCCTCGTCGTGCCGACGCTGCCCGTCCTCGGGCTCCTGCCGGTGACGATCATTCCGGTGCTGGTCGCCTTCGGCCTGCTCTGCCTGGCGGTGCTCCTGAGGGACCCGAGATTCCCGCGTCATCGCCTGGGACTGGGCCCGCTCATCAAGCGACCCGATGGGCTGCGGGCGACGCTGCGCCGGATCTGCGGATGGTTCCTCATCGGAGCCGCGGCGATGGGGGCCGCGGTGGCGATCTTCGACGGCGACGCCCTCTTCTCCCTGGTGCGGGAGCGGCCGCACATCTGGGCGATCATCATGGTCGGGTACCCGCTCCTCAGCGTTTACCCGCAAGAGATGATCTTCCGGACGTTCATGTTCCACCGATACGGGGGGGTCTTCCGGACCAGGGCGGCGATGATCGCGGCGAGCGCGGCGGCCTTCGGATACGCCCACATCGTGCTGGGCAACGCCCTGGCGGTCGCCCTCTCCCTGGTGGGAGGGTTCCTCTTCGCGTACACCTACGACCGGACCCGCTCGACCCTCCTCTGCGCCATCGAGCACGCCCTGTACGGGTGCTTCATCTTCACGATCGGCCTCGGAACGTACTTCTACCACGGGTCGATGCGGATGGCGGAGATGGCCGCGGGCGCGGGTGGGCCCTGAGGTCCCGGCCCTGCCGATCGCCAGCCCGGCCGGCCCGGGGGACCCGGTCCTACCCTAGTCGCTCACCGGCCCGGCGCCCGCCCCCCGCGGCCCGGCACGGTCTCGCACGCTTGTTTTCAAAGGACCTCCAGTCATGGGCGACAGCACTCGTGTTGTACTTCCGGCGGACAGCAACCAGGCGTACGGGCTCGGGGAGTTCGCGGTCGAGTTCATGAACGGCGACGCGGGGTCCCGCGGGGAGCCCTCCGCCGCGGTGCTCGAGCGGACGAACATGTTCCACACCGACGCGGTCCTCTGCGGCGTCTCGGCGCTGGCGCTGGGGACCAACGCGCCGACGGTGCTCCGCAACGAGGCTCTGAACTACCCGGCCGCCGGCGGCACGCGGCTTGGCCGAGTGACGACGAAGCGGGCCGGCGCGACGGTCTTCGGCTCCGGCGTTGACGTGGCCGTCGAGAAGGCGATTCTCGCCAACACCGCGGCCGTGCGCGAGTGGGACTCCAACGGCACCAACTTCGGCTACAGCGAGGAGCGCCCCGAGCACCGCGCCGGCGAGTTCGGGCATAACGACTTCTACAGCGTCCCCATCGCCGCGGCCCAGATGATGGGCCGGGACGGCGAGTACGCCCTGCGCGGCATGGTGCTGCTGGATGAGATCCGCGGCCGGCTCGCGGAGGTCTTCAGCCTCAAGACCTACAAGATCGACCACGTCGTGCACGGGGCGATCGCCTCCGCGGTGACTTTCGGGGCCATGACGGGGGCGACCCCGGCCGAGATCGAATCGGCCATCGGCATGTTCGTGGCCCACCACATCCCCTTCCGCGCCATCCGCCACGGCCACCAGCTCAGCGACTCCAAGGGCGCCAGCGCCGCCATCAGCACCGAGGCGGCGATCCAGTGCATGAAGCGCTCGATGGCCGGCTTCATCGGGCCCAAGGACATCTTCCGCAACCCCGAGGCGATCTTCTGCCTGATGAAGAAGTACGGCGGCGAGAGCGTCCCGAAGGGGCGCAGCCCCTTCGACCTGGTCCTCAGCCGCGCCGGGGACGACTTCACGGTCATGGGGATGCACTTCAAGATCGGGCTCTACGAGCACCAGTCCGCCGGCGCGCTCCAGGGGCTGATCAACCTGCTCGCGGAAAACCCGCGACTGCTGGAGGACCAGAGCGGCGACTGCATCGCCCGGATCGTCGTCACGGCCTACGAGCCCGCCTTCAGCATCATCGGCGACCCGGCGAAGCGGGACCCGCACACCCGCCAGTCCGCGGACCACTCGATGCTCTACCTCGTCTGCACGATGCTCCGCAAGGCGCTGGAGCTGCACGCCGCGGAGCCGACCCGCACGCTCGGGTGGACCGACCTGATGCTCCTGCCCCACGACTTCAGCAAGAACGCCATCTTCCACCCGCTGACGCGTTCGCTGATGGAGAAGATGACCTTCGAGCACGGCGGCCCGGAGTACGACGCGAAGTACCCCGACGGGATCCCGACCTCGATCCGCATCACCGACGATCAGGGCAACGAGGTGGACAGCGGCCTGGTGATGTACCCCGCCGGGCACGCCCGCAACACCACCGCCGATCTGCGGGCGCTGCTCGACCACAAGTGGACCAAACTCGGCGAACTGGCCGTCGCGGACCCCAAGGGGCTGATCAATCGGCTGAGCCGGCTGGAGACCAAGTCCGCCGAGGAGATCGCGAGCCTGTACGACTTCGAGATCGTCCAGCGGGGCAGGTTCGAGTAAGCCCCGCGGCGGACTCCCGCTGACCGCAAAGAGAACCCCGGGCACGAGCCCCGGGGTTTTTTCGTTCCCACATGACTCCATCGTCAACGGCGGAACGCGCGTGGCGTGAGCGTGGAAGAAGAGAACGACAGGAACGCAGAGATCGCAGAGAGCGCAGAGGGAAGAAGAAGAAGAAGAAGCGAGGACAGGAACGGGGACGGATCACACTTCGGTGGGAAAGCTGGGGCGTGGGTCATTCGGGCTCTGCGGCCTCGCTTCGCTGCCGCCCCTCGGACTCGCGTCTGTTCTTCAACCCAATCAGTCTTCCACCGCGTCCCTCTGCTTCCTCCGCGGCCTCTGCGTTCGTGCCTTCCTGCTCTTCCTCGCGTCCCCGCTTGCTCCGCTCTCCCCGCGTTCCGTCTTTCAACTTGCGGACGCACGGGAACGGCAACCCGGGCTGGCGTTCGGGGCTCCCTTCCAAACAGGCCAAAAACGACCGCCGCCCTCGCGCCGAGCGAGGGCGGGGTCGAGCGACGGTCCGTTGGGCTGTTTGCAAGGCTCAGTCGATCAGTCGCGCCGGCGGCGGGCGGCGGTCAGGCCCGCCAGGCCCAGAAGGGCCGCGGCGCCGGGGGAAGGAACGACCTGCGCCGTGAGCACGCCGCCCGTGCTCGGCACGTCGATCCCCGCCATATCCATCATGTTGGCGTAGATCTTGCTCGACAGGTGGACGGTCGTGCCGCTGACGGTCCGGGGCGTGTAGTCGTCCGGGGCCCAGTAGACGGTGAAGACGTGGATCGGGTTGTCCATCACCGCCGACGGGTTCAGCATGGCCGAGAGCTGGAACGCATCAACCATGTTGATGTTGCCCAGCGCGTCGGCGACGCCGCCTCCGGCGACATTCAGCGTCAGCGCCGGGTTGCGGGACATCGACGTGTACGTGCCGGTCTCAAGCCCGCCGAGGTTCTGCACGTTGAAGATCGACCCGGCGAAGTACGCCCCCGGCAGCCCGCCGACGATCTCGGCGCTGAGGGTGAAGATCCCCTGCTCCCCCGGTTCGATGATGCCGTCGGCGTTGCCCGTGTCGGAGACGGTCCAGGTCCAGTTGATGCTCTGGGCGCTCGCGGCGGAGGCGGCGGCGGCAAGGGCGACGACGGCGGCGGCAGCGGTACGCATGGTTCGATCTCCGTTCTTGGACGTTGTCAGCCGTGACTCTTCCGTTGGCTCTGGGACCCGCACCGCACCACTCGCGGGCGGTCGAGTTGGAAGGTACGACACGGGCGCGGAAAACCCAGCAAACAGGGCCGCGAGCGGCCCTCGCCGGGTCAGCCCATGACGCCGGCGCCGCCCGTACCGCCGAACGCTGGGAAGATGGCGAACATCACACGGATATGAGTCCCAGACCAGAGTCCGAGAAAATACGCCCCTCGCATCGTCCGCCAGACCGGCACGTGCACCCGAGCCGGATATCAGCGGGCGGCCCCCGCCTTGGCGTGCAGGTCGTGCAGCGTCTGCATGAATCGTTCGTCCGCCAGCATGGGTCCGGAATCAACCCCCGCGAAAGCGGCCAACGTCGCGACCAGGTCCTCGGGTGCGATACTGCTGAACACGCCGAGCATCAGGAGGGAGCCATCTCCAGGCTTCACCGCGTCCGGCTCATTCGTGATGACCAGCGACTCACAGTAAGGCTCCCAGTCCTCACCCTTGCGAACGATCACAACCGGCGGCTCGGCATCGGCCCACTCAGCGCCAAGGACGATCCTCTCCTGAGGGTGGGCGCCAACCGACCTCTTTGAGCCGGAGACATCCGGCTCTCGTCGCACGGGATATGGGGAACGGAACAGGTCGTAAGGGCCCAGCCGCGAACCGGCGTCCGGCCCGATGATCCTCACGCGAACGGCGAGCGGGTCCACGCCGTCTGGAGCATCGCAGCGAACTCCTTCGAGACCATCCCAGAGTTCGTACACGAGCGATGGCTGACCGGCGAACGCTCCGTCGGAGGTCACAACGCGGCGTACGTACACCTCCGGCAGGATGCCGACCGTCTGAATCTCGCCAAAGGAGCGAGCCCCTGCCTTGTTCGTCGCCCGCAGCGCGCCCTGCACCGCCTGCCACGCCTCGTCGGTGTTGGGAACGACGAGGCGGCCGTACTGGGGGGCGTACTGCAGCGGCGCCACTTCGGTGATCGTCGACGCAACAGCCGGCGTCGCCAGGGGAAGAACCCGGAACAGCCGCTCGCCGTTCCGCATCCCCTCGACGAAGTCGGGCTTCAACGCACCATGCTCGTAGACCAGCGTTCTGCCAATCGGCTCGCCGGCACGGACGAGATCCTGAATGCCCTCATTCTCAGCGCGTTCGATCCGCTCAGCAGCGGAGGCACGCACGAGGCTTGGCGAGGGGAACACCTTCAGGGGAACAGGCGCCCCCTCCGACTCCGAGACCTCAAAGTCACTCGGGAACCAGTGCCTGATCTGGCCGCCGCCGCAGCGCCGCGGCCCCCACTGCCCCTCGAGCAGAACCCACTGCTCCATCTCCGGCGGCTTGCTCGCTTCATTGACCCGATCGACGACAGCGCAGACGTACTCGAGCACGCGACTGCTCGCCTCAGGAGCCAACCCGCGCAGCGCCCCGACGTCGATCCGGAACCCACCCCTCCGAATCATGGTCGCGGCGATGCTCGGCTTCCAACGCTCGGCTTGTCCAACGGCGACCTGCCCCTGAACCCGGCGGTCGGGCATGTAGCGGTACGGCGGCGGTACAGCGAACATCGTGAACGCCTCCGATCGCTCGGTCGCCGGCTGCCGGGCCGCCCCGGAGGTGGCCCACGAGGCGCCGCTCACGAAGCCCGCCGACAATGCGAGAGCCGTTGCACGCAAGCAGAACCGCAGCCTGGTCATTTTCACCGCCCTCCGCAGTCGCCCTGGTTCGTAACCCACTTCGTTGGATCACATCCGCAGTCGCTGGTGCAGGACGTGCCTGTCTCAAACACCAACTCTCTATCTTCCCCCTCCGTGCTCCCTGTGCTCTCCGTGGTGAACTCTTCTTCGTCCCACCCCGTCCTCACTCGCTCGCCGCCGTCGGGAACGACACCGGCGACCGGTACCCGTCCCTGTCGTACGCCCGCACGCCGAAGAACCAGTCGTCCTTGCTCAACTCAAGCGTGTATTCGGTGACGTTCCCGACGTCCCGCGAGTGCGTCCAGGTCGCGTCGGTCGTGTCGCGCCAGACGACCTCGTATCCCGCGACGTCCGACTCCGGGCTTCGGTCCCAGCGCATCGTGCAGCCGTTGGACAGTTCCGCGGTCAGCAGCCGGGCGTTCGGGGGCGGGGTGGGGGCGTTGGCGAGGCAGACCAGAGTCGCGGCGTTGAGGCGGGCGACGTTGGCCAGGTACTCCCGGTCCACGTACTCCGGGATGTCCCCGTGGGGCCGGCCCTCCCGCAGCGTGACGTTCTGGTGCTGGCGCGAGTACTTCTCGTCGAGTTCGGTGAAGCGGACGGCGGGGAAGCCCGACTCGTTGAAGGCGGAGTGGTCCCCGCCGCGGAGGAACCGATCCGGGCGAAAGACCAGTTTGGCCTTCACCGGCAGGCCGTACGCCTCGCCCACCTCGGCGATGTACCGGGCGAGCTGGCGCGAGGGCGAGTCCCACTCCGCCGCCAGCGTGCGGATCCTCGCCAGCGTCCCGCCATCGGCGTGCCGCGGGATCCCCTCGGAAAAGACCCGGATCAGCCGGCGTGCGCCCGGCGTCGGCGGGAATCCCTCGGGCGTGGATGGATCGCCGACGATGTCGTTGTTCAGCACGCCGAGGATCGACTCCTTCCGCAACGCGGCCTGCCTGGCGTGGTGCCTCGCCCCGAGCAAGCCCTGCTCCTCGCCGGCGGTGGCGAGGAAGACGACGGTCGCGTCAAGGGGGCCGTGCTCGGCCAGAACCCGGGCGACCTCCAGAACCACCGCCATCCCGGAAGCGTCGTCGTTCGCCCCGGGGGCGTCCCCCTCGCGGTCGAGGCCGTCAGCGTTGCGCGAGTCGTAGTGCGCGACGACGTAGTACCGCCGGCGCGCCGCCTCGGGCATCCTCCCCGGCAGGACGCCGACGACGTTGACGATCTCCGTCGGCTCCGGGATGCGGCCGTCGGGCGTGGGAGGCTGCGTGAAGGTCTCGAAGGCGACGCTCAGGCCGTCCGGCGCTCCCGCCCCGGCGAACCCCTCCATCGTCGCGCGGATCCACGCGCGGGCCGCCCCGATGCCACGGGCCGGATCGTCCGTGGCCGAGAGCGTGTGACGCGTCCCGAACCCCGCCAGGGCCGTCACATACCCGAAGCAACGGTCCGGCGAGATGCGAGCGGCGATCTCGCCGGGAAGCGGCGGACGCGGAAGGGAAGTCGTCGCGGCAGGAGTCGGCTCGATGGCCATGGCGGCAAGCAGGGGGTATGGAGGCGGCGGGGGTGCGAACGAGCCGAGTCTACCGCGCGGAGGGGAAGCCCTGAGGACCGGAACAGGAAAATCAGGCCGGGCGGACGGCGGCCGCGACCTCACGCAGCGCCCGGGCCGCGTACCGGATGTCCTCGACGGTCACGAACGGCCCGACGCTGAGGCGGACCGCCCCCGCTCCCTCCGGCGGAGCCGTGCCGATGGTCCGGTGGGCCAGGGGGGCGCAGTGCAGACCCGCCCGCGTCAGGATCCCGTAGCCGCGTTCGAGGCCGTCGGCGAGTTCGATCGGGGAGAGCCCGTCGTGGACGAACGAGAAGACGCCGACGCGGGCGTCGGGGTCCGTCGGCCCCAGAAGACGGAGGGACTCGGGGAACTCCGCCGCGGCGTCGAGGAACTCCGCGATCAGTTCCCGCTCGTGCGCGCGGATCGCGTCGATGCCCCGCTCCAGGAGCCAGGCGACGCCCTCGCTCAGCCCGATGATGCCGACGGTGTTGTGCGAGCCGGACTCGTAGCGGTCGGGCATCATCGACGGCTGGACGTCGTGCTCGGATCGGGTCCCCGTCCCCCCCTGACGGATGGGCTCGACGCGCGACTCGACCCCGGGCCGGATGTACAGCCCGCCGGTGCCCGTCGGCCCCAGGAGCCCCTTGTGGCCCGGGAAGGCGAGCAGGTCGATGTTCATCGCGCGGACATCGACGGGGAGGTGCCCCAGCGACTGCGCGGCGTCCACCAGGAACAGGACGTGGTCCCCCGCCTCGCGGCAGATGCGCCCGATCGCCGCGACGTCCTGCACCACGCCCGTGACGTTGCTCGCGTGGTTGACGGCCACCAGCGCGGTCTCCGGCCGGATGGCCCGGCGCACGTCCTCCGGGTCCACCAGACCCGTGGCGGGGTCGCACTCCACGCGGGTCTGCTCGACGCCGTCGGCCGCGAGCGCGTTGCAGGGGCGCAGGACGGAGTTGTGATCGAACCAGGTGGTGACGACGTGGGGCCGCCGGCCGGCGCGGAGCAGCGGACGGAGCACGCCGTGGATCGCGAGGTTCAGCGCGTCGGTCGTGTTGAGCGTGAAGACGATGTGGTCCGGGCTCTCGCCGCCGATGAGCGCGTTGATCCGCTCGCGGCAGCGGTGGACCAGCGCCGCGGCCTCGCGCGCCTCGGCGAATCGGCCCCGGGGGGAGGCGCCGTTGCCTGAGGCGAAGCGCGCCATCACCCCGGCCACCGCGGGGGGCTTGGGGAAGCTCGTCGCGGCGTTGTCGAGGTAAAGGCGGCGCGGCGTCTGCTGAGGTTGCGAGGTCATCGCGTCAACTCTACCCGTCGGCCCGCGTGGGCGCGGTCACGAGGGCTTCGGCGCCTTGTAGAACGGCATCGGCGTGACGGCCCCCTCGATGACGGCCCCCTTGCCGGTGTCCACGGCGACGGCCGTCCCCGGAGTGGCGTAGTCGCGGTCCACGTACCCCATGGCGATCGGGTACCCCAGCGTCGGGCTGGGGGTGCCGCTGGTGACCACGCCGATCTCCTTGTCGCCGGCCTTGATCGTCATGCCCGGACGCGCGCTGCGCTTGCCCTCCAGGCGCATCCCGACGAGCCTGCGGCGCGGCCCGCCCTCGTCTCGCGTGCGCTTCAGCGCCTCCTGGCCGACGAACGGCTCGCCGCGCTCCATCTGGTCTTTGTCGAGGTTGATGGCGAAGTCCAGCCCCGAGGCCAGCGCGTTGATCTCCTCGCCCAGTTCGTGGCCGTACAGCGGCATCCCCGCCTCCGTCCGCAGCGTGTCGCGCGCCCCCAGCCCGGCCGGGCGGATGATCGCGTCCGGGGTGTCCATCCCCGCGTCCTTGAGCATCAGCTTCATCGCCATCCCGACCATCGACGCGGGCAGGATCACCTCCACCCCGTCCTCGCCCGTGTAGCCCGTCCGGCTGACGATGAGCTTGACGATCATCAGGTTCTTCACCGCGAAGCGGTAACGCTTCAGCGTCGGGACCTCCCGGGAGAACTTGCCGATCAGCTCCATCACCTTCGGGCCCTGCAGGGCCACCATGGCGGTGCTGAGCGTCTGGTCGTCGATCTTGACGTTGAAGTCGTTCGCCGCCCGCACCTGCTCGAAGTGGGCGAGCATCTTCTCGCGGTTCGCCGCGTTGACGACGACCAGGAACTCGTCGTCGTCCATGCGGTAGACGATCACGTCGTCCTTCACGCCCCCCTGCTCGTTGCAGCAGAGCGTGTACCGGCACTGCCCCGGCTCCATGTCCCCGATCCGGCGCGTGCACAGCCGCTCCAGCAGCCGCCGCGCGTGCCGCCCGGCGATCTTCACCCGCCCCATGTGGGAGACGTCGAACAGCCCGCCGCTCGTCCGGACGTGCTGGTGCTCCTCCTGCACCCCACCTCCGCCGCCCGGCCGGACGTACATGATGGGCATCTCCCAGCCGGCGAAATCGACCATCTTCCCGCCGTTGTCAACGTGAAACTGATAGAGCGGTGTGCGGAGCAATGCTTGGTTCCTCGGCGGCCCTGCGACGTTGAATCGGATCTCGGCGGCCCCGTGGCCGCCGACGGGGCCATGATAGCGGACCACTCACGCCCGGCGACGGGGCTACCCCGCGAGGTCCCCGGGGCACCACGGCGCGTTGTCGATCAGCCGCACCGGACCGACCCTCGCGGCGATCAGCGCCCTGGCCGCACGCCCTCGCCGCGGCGACAGCAGCGTCTGCGCATCGCGGACGACGGCGTAGTCGATCGACCCGCCCAACCCCGCCCGCTCCAGCGTCGTCCGCATCAGCGCCTCGGCCTCCCCCGGATCATCCCCTGACGCCCCCGCCGCGGCCTCCAGGGCCCGCGGGATCGCCAGGGCCTGCTCGCGGAGTTCCGCGGGGATGAACCGGTTGCGGCTGCTCATCGCCAGCCCGTCCGGCTCGCGGACGGTCGGCAGGCCGACGATCTCCACGCCCGGCCCTCCCCGCGCCGTCAGCGCGCGAACGACCTGCAGCTGCTGCCAGTCCTTCTCGCCGAACAGGGCCGCCGACGGGCGCGTCAACTCGAACAGCCTGTTGACGACCTGGCAGACCCCCGCGAAGTGCCCCGGCCTCGCGGCGTCCTCCAGCCCCGGTTGCGTCGCCACGTCCGGCAGCGGCGGCACGGGAATCTCCCGGTCCGGCGGGTACACCTCCTCGACCGGCGGAGCGAAGACGACATCGGCACCGGCCCGCTCGCACGCCGCGGCGTCCGCGTCGAGCGTCCGCGGATACCGATCAAAGTCCGATTGCTCGTTGAACTGCGTCGGATTGACGAAGACCGTGACGATCACCGGCTCGCCGCGGCGACGCGCCACCTCCGTCGCCGCGCGGACGAGCGACATATGCCCCTCGTGGAGCGCGCCCATGGTCGGGACGAGAACGCATCGATCGGTGCCCAGGTCGGCGGCGCGGTGGACGAGTCTCATGGGCGCAAGCTTGGGCGCGCCGGCCCGGCGGGGTCAAGCCGGCGGGGAGTAGAGCGTGCCGCGGGCGTCCCGAGCCCGGATCCAGGTCGCGAGTTCCGGATCATTCGGGATCGGCACAAGCTCCAGGCGCGTCTTGTACAGCCCCTCGCCGTCGTACTCGCACGCACGGACGGTCCCCAAGAGGGCCACCGGGCGGTCGTCCACGAGGTGAACGATCACGATCAGCTCGCGGCCGAGGTGGCACATGCGGCGGGAACGGAACGTCAGGTGCGAGCGGCTGATGTCCAGGGCTCGCCCCGTCCAGACGCCTCCGGGCCGCCCCCGATCGTCGAGTTCGGCCAGGTGAAGTTCGGCGACGAAGCGCGTCCCTGGCGGGAAGGCTGTCTGCTGCTTCGGTGGATCGGTGAACCGTGGAGATCGCTTGTGGACGTCAACCGTGCGTCGGGCTGCGGTGGTCATCGGGCGCTCCGCGCGAGATCAGGGCAGCACGCGATCGTGGCATGGCCATATCCCCGACGGTGTATCGTGCGTCCAGGAGGCCTGCTTTGAGCAACCCGCCGCCAATTTTCTCGCCGCGCGCCGTCAGGTTCCGCCCGCGGCGTGGCCCGGTAACACCCGTGCAGGATGCCCGAGAGGTCAGAGCCCGGGCGGGAGCAACCGCCGGAAGACGCGGCTGATCCAGCGCGCCGCCGCCATCCACGAGCCTGTAGTCGCCCCCATGCCGCGCGAAGTCACGCCGCCCCCCGAGGCGGGCGCGGCGCCCGGGGCCACCCCGACGCCCTCCATCTCGGCGTAACTCCGCGGCGGGCGAGCGTACAGGTCGCAGGCGCAGACCGGGCAGACGAAGACCTCGACCGGATAGCCCGATTGCAGTTCGGGGCCGCGATAGCCGCACGCCAAACATACCCTCTGGGTGAGGCGATCGACGGTATCGTGCCGTACGGAGGCCATCGATAACTTGAGCATAGCACGTGCGCCGCGCGCGCCAAGACCAGCGCTCGGCGCCTGTGCACCAACTCACCGGAGATTCATGAGCGAAACGGCACTGAGCGTGTGGGCGCAGCGGCTCCGCCGCGCCGGGCGCGACGCGACGCTCGGCCCGGGCGCCCCCTTCGCGGATGAACTGGGGCACCGGCGCGGCGTTGACGCCCCTTTCTTCGCCTGGCGGCGTCTTGCCGCCGGCGGCTCCGACGCCGCCCCGGTCGCCGGATCGCCCGGCGAGAGCCCCGACGTCACGCTCTGGCGGGCGGTGGTGGACCGTTCGGTGGACATCGACCGCATCGCGGCGAGCCCAACCGACGGCCCCGCGCCGATCATCCCGCCCGGCACGATCGGCGCGATCGAGGTCTGGACCGAGGCGGAACTCTGCTCGCTGCACGCGCTGTGGCGCCTCGCCCGCCTCCGCGGGCGCGACGACCTGCTCGCCCGCTGCCTCGACGCCGCGTGCTGGCACGTCGAGCACCTCCAGCCCGACAACGCCACGAACCACCCGTGGGCGATCCACGTCTTCGTCGTCGCCGCGCACCGCTTCGCCGGCGTCGAGCACGAACTGCACGCCCAGACGATGCTGCACAACTGCCAGATCAGCCTCGGCCGCCCCGACGCCCTCTCGGCGCACGTCCTCCTCGACGCCGCGGAGTGCCTCGAAGACGAAGCGGCGCGCCTCGCCCGCTGACGCCCTCCAGCCCCTCGCTCAGACGCCCTGGTGCACGCCCGCGGCGCTCAGCCTCAGCCACTGCTTCACCGTGCTGTCCAGCGCCCCCGCCGTGCCCTCGCGCGTCCGCCGGGCGTTGATCGCCGCGGCGACCAGCCCCATGAACAGAGGCTGCGGCGCCAGCGGCCGGCTCGTCAGTTCAGGGTGGAACTGCCCGGCGATGAAGAACGGGTGCCCGCCGGGCTCGCCGGGGGCGGTCGGCGCGGGCAACTCCAGGATCTGCATGATCGGCTGCGACGGGTGGCGGCCGGAGAAGATCAGCCCGGCGTCCTCCAGCCGCTGGATGTAGCGCGGGTCCACCTCGTAGCGGTGACGGAAGCGCTCGCGGACGCCCGCGGCGGGATCGAACCCGCCCCGCTCGTAGAGGAACTGCGCCAGCGTGCCGGGACGGATCTCCACGTCCTGACCGCCGAGCCGCATCGTCCCCCCGAGCCCCTCGATCGCCTTCTGCTCCGGCAGCTCGCTGATCACCGGGTCCGTGCACGAGGGCTTGAACTCCGTCGAGTTCGCATCGGCGAGCCGCAGCACGTCCCGGGCGTACTCGATCACCGCCACCTGGAACCCGAGGCAGATGCCCAGGTACGGCACGCCCTGCTCGCGGCAGTGGCGGACGCAGGAGATCTTCCCCTCCACCCCGCGCGAGCCGAACCCGCCCGGGACGATCACCGCGTCCAGCCCGGCGAGCCGCTGCGCCACGTTCGCGTCCGTGATGTCGGTCGTCTCGATCCACCGCAACTCGACGTCGCACGAGAGGTGCGCCGAGCAGTGCTCGATCGCCTTGTCGATCGAGGCGTACGCGTCGCGCAGCCCGGCGTACTTGCCCGTGATCCCCACGACCACCTCGTGCGCCTTCGGCCTCGTCAGCCCGCGGACGAACCCCTGCCACACCTCCCGCGCCCGGTCCTCGTGGGCGATGTCCACCCGGTCGTGCAGGTTCAGGATCGACAGGATCTCGCGGTCCAGCCCCTCCGTCCGCATCTCGTCCGGGATCGTGTAGATGCTCGGCCGGTCGTGCATCGAGAAGACCCGCCGCATCGGAACGTTGGAGAACATCGCGATCTTCTGCATCACCGACTCGGCCACCGGCTCGATCGCCCGGCAGGCGATGATGTGCGGCTGGATCCCCGCCTCCATGAGCCGCTTGATCCCCAACTGCGCCGCCTTCGACTTCTGCTCCCCCAGCGTCTGCGGCTTGATGACGTACGTCAGCGCCACGAAGCAGACCGAGTCCTCCCCCTCTTCAAACGCCAGTTCGCGCAGCGCCTCGATGTAGAACCCGTTCTCGTAGTCCCCCACCGTCCCCCCCACTTCGACGAAGACCACGTCCGCCGGCTCCCGCCCGTCGCCGTGCAGGGCCAGCTCCCGCAGCCGCCGCTTGACCTCCCCGGTCACGTGCGGGATCCACTGCACGTCCCGCCCCAGGTACGCCCCGCGCCGCTCCCGCTCCAGGATGTCGCTGAAGACCTGCCCCGAGGTCGTGAAGTTGATCCGCAGCAGGTCCTGGTCGAGCATCCGCTCGTACGTCCCCAGGTCCATGTCGCACTCGGTCCCGTCGTCCAGCACGAACACCTCGCCGTGCCGGTACGGGTTGAGCGTCCCCGCGTCGATGTTCAGGTACCCCTCCAGCTTCACCGGCGCGACCACCAGCCCCTTGTCCTTCAGCAGCTTGGCGACCGATGAGGAGAAGATCCCCTTCCCCAGCCCCGACATCACCGTCCCCAGCACCACGACGTACTTGTGCCGCCCGCGCCGGTACCCCTCGGGGATCGGCGAGAAGAACTCCGTGCTGACCGACTGGCTCGTCGTCCCGGCGAGCAGGTCCGCCGCCCCCTCCTCCATGCCCGCCGTCTCGGACGCCCCGCGACGTGCGGGCGCCGATCCGCCCGGACGCCTCCTCCCCGGATCGCGCCGGGGCTCGGTGCGCTCGTCCATGCGGAGTCCATCGACCTGGAATCGGTCAGCGATGCGGCGTGGCGTACTGGGCATGACACATGGTATCGCGCTCCCTCGCTGGTGCGCGGCGGTCCCCGCCCGTCCCACCTCGAACCGGGTCCGGCGGCGGACGGTACACTGACCGTCCGATTGCGGCGCGGGCGTCGGAGGCCCGTGCCCCCCCTGCCCCCCGACGCCGGCCCGACGAGGCCGCGGGAGACCCCGTCCATGGCCCACGATCGATCCTCCCCGCCGCGAGCGGCCCTGTGGCGGCGGCACCCGATGCGTCTTGCGCCGGCCCTGGCCGCCCTCCTCGCCGTCGTCTGCAACGCCGCCGCCCAACCGGAGCCGCTCCCCGGCCCCGACCGCCGCATCGACCCCCAGACAGGGCGCGACATGCGGGTCTGGCCCCCGGACGTCCTCTTCGACTATCAGAAAATGCGGCTGGAGGTCGAGATCCCCGACATGCACCGCGCCTGGATCCGCGGGCGCTGCACCCTCCGGGCCGCCCCTGTCGGCTCCGCCAGGAACGCCATGCGTCTCGACGCCGGCCCGGCGATCGCCGTCAAGAAGGTGACCGTGGACGGCGACGAGGCCTCGTTCACCCACCAGAACTCCACGCTCACCATCGACCTCCCCCGGTCCTACGCCCCCGTTGAGGCGCTCACCGTCGTCATCGACTACGAGGCCGACAAGCCCGGCGGACGCGGCGCCGGGCTGACCTTTTCCAAGGACGACCCCGACACCCCCGAAGACGACCCGATGTGCCACGCCCAGGGCCAGCCGGAGAGCAACCACCTCTGGTTCCCCTGCCACGACTTCCCCAACATGCGGCTCGCCACCGAGGTGATCGCCACCGTCCCCGCCGGGTACACCGCCATCTCCAACGGCCGCCTCGTCGAAGTCCACAAGAACCCCGCCACGGGGCAGTGGCGCTACCACTGGGACCAGCAACTTCCCCACGCGACCTACCTCGTCACCCTCGTGGTCGGCAAGTTCGACGTCGTGGACGTCGGCGGGCCCGAATCCGCCCGCCCCGGCCTGTGGATGCCCGTCTACGGCCCCCTGGGCTCCGCCGAGGTCCTCAAACGCAACTTCGGCAACACCCCCGAGATGGTCGCCTTCTTCGAGCAGATCCTCGACGAGCCCTACCCCTGGGACAAGTTCGCCAACATCATCTGCCGCGACTTCGCCGCCGGGGCGATGGAGAACACCTCCGCCGTCACCTGGGCCCCCTTCGCCGCGACCGCCCCCCGGAGCGCGGTCGAGGGCGTCAACGCCCACGAACTGATCCATCAGTGGTTCGGCGACCTCGTCACCTACACCAGTTGGGAGCACCTCTGGCTCAGCGAGGGGTGGGCCACCTACGGAGAGGCCCTCTGGGCCGAGCACACCCGCGGCGACACCGGCTACATGCGCGCCATCGCCCGCGACGCCGCCCAGATCCGCGCCCTGGCTCGCGGCAGCCGCCCCTGGGCCACCGGCATGGTCACCAACCTCTACACCAGCCCGGAGGAACGGTTCTTCGCCGCCGAGAACCCCTACCAGAAGGGCGGCTGGATCATCCACGCCCTCCGCTCCCGCCTCGGCGATGACGTCTTCTGGTCCGGCGTGCGCGCCTACATCGACCGCCACAAGTTCTCCAACGTCGAGACCGACGACTTCCGCATCGCCCTCGAGGAAGCGAGCGGCGAGAGCCTGGAGCGGTTCTTCGATCAGTTCGTCCTGCGCCCCGGCCTGCCGCGGCTGGAGGTGGACCTCGCCTGGGATGCCTCCGCCTCCGCGCTGACCGTCGCCGCCCGGCAGACCCAGCGAATCGACGCCGACAACCCGGCGTACGCCTTCTCCCTCCCGATCCTCGTCACCTACGCCGATGGCGAGCACGAGTACCTCTGGCTCGACACGGACACCCGCAGCGCCGAGCGGGCCTTCACCTTGCGCGAAAAGCCCACCAAGGTCGTCCTCGACCCGCGTGCCACCGTTCCCGCGACCTCCCGCGTGACCACCGAACTCGCCTGGCTCGCCGAGCAACTCCGCACCGGGCCGACCCCGTACGCCCAACTCGTCGCCGCCGAGTCCCTCGCGGCCATGGGCGGCTTCGACGCCGCCCGGGCTCTCGCGGCCTCCGTCGCGGCCCGGAAGACCGATCCGCTCGTCAGGGCCGCATCCGCCAGGGCGCTGACGGAGATGGCGAGGGCCGACGCGGCGGCGATCGTGGAACTGGCGATGACATGTCTCTCCGGAGGGCCGGCCATCGCCGACGCACGCGGAGGTGATCGGTGAACAGCACGACCACCATCGGAGCCATCATGAACCGCATGAACCGATCCCGACGTGGGCTCATCGCCGCCACCGTGCTCGCGTCCTCGGCAGGCCCCACGCTCGCGAACGCCGGCATCGATCTCGGCCGCGGGTGGTGGGCCGGCGACGGTGCGCACGCCTGTCTGCACTGCCGCGTCGAGGCCGCGGGCCTGCCCGACTCGTCGGCCAGATCCCGCGCGGGCCACTTCGACGAGGCCACCGGGCGCGACCTGCTCAACTACCCCCCCCACCGCTTCGCCGACTACGTGCACATGCGGCTGGAGATCGACATCCCCGACATGAACACGCCGGTGGCCCGCGCGAAGCAGACGCTCACGCTCCGCCCCATCGGCCGCCCACTGGCGCGGCTCGCCCTGGACGCCCCGCTCCTGAAGGTGGAGTCCGTCGCGATGACATCCCCGGCCGGCGAGAACCCGACCCGCGTCGCCTCTTTCGGCCACGAGGGAGACAAACTCGTCATCCGCTTCGATCCGCCCCTCCCCGTCGGCCAGGAGGCCGACCTGACCATCGACTACACCATCTCCGACCCGCCCGAGGGCCTGATCTGGACCCCCGAATCCCCCGACTGGCCCGGCCGTCCCGCGCAACTCCACACGCAGGGCCAGCCGGAGTCCAACCGCTACTGGTTCCCCTGCCACGACTTCCCCAACGAGCGGATGACGACGGAACTGATCGTCACCGTCCCCGAGGGGTACGAGGTCTCCTCCAACGGCCGCCTCGTCTCGCGCGCGCCCGCGGCCGGCGCGCCGGGGCGTGAGACGTTCCACTGGCTGCAGGACAAGGACCACGTCAGTTACCTCGTCTCACTCGTGGTCGGCAAGTTCGACGTGGTGGACCTCGGCACGCCCTCGCTCCCGATGCCCGTCTACGTCCCCCGCGGCAAGGCCGACCTGGTCCGGGGCACCTACGGCCGCACCGGCGCGATGGTCGAGCACTTCGCCTCGCTCATCGACGAGCCGTACCCCTGGGACCGCTACGCCCAGCTCGTCGTGCACAACTTCGCCGCCGGCGGCATGGAGAACACCTCCGCCACGACGATGTACGACACCGCCCTCCTGGACCCCGTCGCCCTCCTCGACGGCGACCTCGACGGCCTCATCTCCCACGAACTCGCCCACCAGTGGTTCGGCGACCTGCTCACCTGCAAGTCATGGGAGCACATCTGGCTTAACGAAGGCTTCGCCACGTACTTCACGAGCCTCTGGTTCGAGCGCCGCGACGGCTTCGACGCGTATCAGGCCGGCATCCGCGGCAACTTCCAGAGCGTCATCGCCCGCGACCGCGCCGAGGCCCCCTACCAGCCCGCCATGGCCTCCAAGGAGTACCGCCACCCCTGGGACGCCTTCGGCCGCGCCGCCAACCCCTACCCCAAGGGCGCCTCGGTCCTGCACATGCTCCGCATGAGGCTCGGCGACGAGGCCTTCTTCCGCGGCATCGCGCAGTACGTGGACCGGCACAAGCACGGCGTCGTCGAGACGGCGGACCTCCGCAAGGCCCTCGAGGCCGCCAGCGGCCTGAGCCTGCAGCGCTTCTTCGACCAGTGGTGCGCCCGCCCGGGCGTCCCGCACCTCGACGTCTCCCTGACCTGGGACGGAAGCGCCGGCGAACTCATCGTCGGCCTTGAGCAGACGCAGAACATCGACTTCTACAACCCCGCCTTCGCCCTCGACCTGCCCATCTGGGTCCGCCTCCCCGGCGAGCCCGATTGGCGAACGCTCACGGCATCAACGGAGACCAAGTCCGCCTCCGCCCACTTCAAACTCCCCGCCGAGCCCGAGGTCATCGCCGTGGATCCCGAACTCCACGTCCTCGCCAGGCTCGACATCGACCAGCCCCTCCCCCGCTGGCTTGCCCAACTGCGCCACGGGCCGACCCTCGCCGCCCGAGCCCAGGCCATCGACGCCCTGCGGTCCCTCGAAGGCGGCCTGAACGACGAAGCCGCGGCCGCGATCGAAGCGATCGCGAAGGACGCCCGCGCCCACATCTCCCTCCGCACCGCGGCCGTGGAAGCCCTCCGTGCCCGCCCCGATCGCCTCATCTCCCTCGTGCTCGATGCCCCGGAGGACGCCCGCCTTCGGCGCACGCTCGTCGAGCAGGTCGCACGCATGCCCCACGAGGCGGGCGGGGAGAAGTCTGCACTGGTCGCCGCGTTCCTCCTGCGCTCCGCACAGGCCGACCGTTCGTACGGCGTCCGTTCCGCCGCGATCCTGGCTCTGGCGGACACCGCGCACCCCGAGGCGCTCCGCGTCGCCCTCGACGCCTGCGGGACCGACTCTCAGCACGACCAGATCCGCCAGGCCGCCCTGTCGGCGCTCGCGAAACTCGACAAGCCCGAGGGCCTCGCCGCGGCCATCCGCCTCGCCGGCCCGGGCGTGAACTCCCGCACCCGCGCTGTGGCGGTCTCGACCGTTCGAGCCCTCGCCAAGCACGACGAGCACGCCGCGACCGGCCTGCTCACGCGCATCCTGCTCACGGACCGCGAAGCCCGCGTCGTCCGCGCCGCCGGCGACGCCCTCGCGGCGATGGGCGGCGACGCCGCCGCCGTCGCCCTGCGGGAGTACGCCGCCGGCGCGAAGTCCGCCATCCAGCGCGACCAGGCCTCGCGCTGGCTCGAAGCGATCGGCGCCGCCGCGAGCGCGGCCCGCTAGCCGTTTGATCCGTTCATCGGCCCGTCCTGGCCGCCCACCGCGCGACGAACGCCTCGTACTGCTCCGGCGTGTCGATCCCGTGGTGCGACGACTCCTTCACCGCCACCGCGATCCGGTAGCCGTGCTGCAGGATCCGCAGTTGCTCGAGCGACTCGCACCGCTCCGCGGGCGTGCTCGGCAGGTCCACGTAGATCTCGAGGAACGACCGCCGATAGACGTAGATCCCCACGTGCCGCAGCGGCGCCGCGTCCGCCCCGCCCCGCCCGTCGCGGTCGAAGGGGATCAGCGAGCGGGAGAAGTACATCGCGCTCCCGTCGAGCGCCCGCACCACCTTCACCAGGTTCGGATCCCGCGGGTCCTGGTCCGGCGCGAACGGCGTCGCCACCGTTGACACCGTCGCGTTGGACGACGCCAGCGCCTCCACCGCCGCGTCGATGACCTCCGGGTCGATCTCCGGCTCGTCCCCCTGCACGTTGGCGACCAGCGACTCCGCCGGCAGGTCCAGCCTCGTCGCGGCCTCCGCCAGCCGGCTCGTCCCGTTGGGGTGGTCCGGGCTGGTCATCACGACCGTCGTGCCGAAGGGCGCCAGCGCCGCGGCGACCCGCTCGTCGTCCGTCGCCACCGCCACGCGCTCGATCGTCCTCGCCCGGCTCGCCGCCTCGACGACGTGCTGCACCAGCGGCATCCCGGTCCGGTCCGCGAGGACCTTCCCGGGCAGACGCGTCGAACTCATCCTCGCCGGGATGATGGCGACGGCGCGGGGCGGGCGAGGGGTGAGGGCGGGCGTCGGTGACATGGGCTTGGTCCGGAAGCAGCGCTCGGCGCCGCCCGGCGGACGGCGCTACTCGCCCCCCTTGAGCGACGCAACGAGGGCCTTGATCTCCTCCCGCTTCGTGCGCACGTCGCGGTAGTTGAACTGCTGGATCGCGATCTGCGAGGCCAGCCTGTACGCCTCCTCCGCGTCCGCCAGGGCCTTGTTCTCCTTCGCCCGGCTCTCCAGCGCCAGCATCAGCCCGTACTTCAGCTCCATCACCATCTCGACGTCGTTGGCCGGCACCGACTCCAGAGCCTCGCGGTACGTCTCGATCGCCCCGTCGTGGAAGTCGATCTTGTAGAACGCCTGGCCGAGGTAGTTCATCACCTTGATGCGGTTCTTGATCTCGGCCTTCGCCTCCTGGAAGAGCGAGATGGCGCTGTCGTAGTTCCCCAGCTCGAAGTCCCGCTTGCCCAGCTCGAACTTCAGCCCCAGGTCCGTCGGGTAGTTCTCCACGCGAAGGCGCAACTCCGCCACCTCCAGGTCGAGCAGTTCCTGCTTCGCCTTCTCGTGCGCGGCCCGCGCCTCCTCGGTCGCCCCCTCCGCCGACGCCGCGGCCGCGAGTTTGTTCACCCTCCGCCTCGCCTGGCGCAGCCGGATCTCCCCCGCCGCCTGGCGGAAGGCGAACTCCTGCGTCTCCTGATACGCCCGCATGAGCAGCGCGTGCGCCGATTCCTCGTCCTCGGGCGTCCCACGCTCCAGCAGCAACTTGGCGTACTTGCGGATCGTCGGCTTGTCCCCCGGCCTCGCCTCGTAGTCCGCCTTCGCCGCCTCGATGAGCCGGTCGAGCGTCTCGGCCGTCTTGACGACCCGCTCCTCCTCCTCCAGCCGACGCTGCTTCTCCGCGTCGCGGATGTTCGCCCGGAAGCCACCGGCCTGGCCGACCTGGTCGAAGCCCCCCTTGCTCATGGTCGCCTGCGCCGCCATGTTCCGCAGCGTGGCTTCCAGTTTCGAGTCCGCCGGATCGAGGTTGAGCGCCCCCTGCCCGGCCTTGACCGCCAGGTCGTACTCGGCGAACTTCTCGAACGTCTCCATCAGCGTCAGGAAGTTGGCCTTGCGGGGCTTCTTGTCCCCCGCCGCCACGGCCAGCGCCCGGCGCCCCAGCCAGATCGTCGGCGCCGGCAGCCCGAGCCCCGCCGCCGCCGTCGTCGCCGCCACCGCGAGGCTCGCGTCCGTCGGGTCGCACCCCCACTGCAGGAGCGTCTGCAGGTACTTCTCCAGCGGCGTCTTGCCGCTGAACGTGCGGACCATCTCACGGCTGGGTGACTTCTTCGTCGTCCCCCCCAGGTACGCCGCGGCGGACTGGAAGAACCCCTCCAGCCCCTCCGTGCTCGACGGGTCCTGCCGCAGGCCGTTGAGCCACGACGTCATCGCGTACTCGTAGTTCGTCGCGTCGTGGACCGTCCTGGCGTGGGAGAAGAACCGCTTGGCCTTCTCGGGCGAGAACTCGAACTGACCAGCGCCGGCGTCCCCCGAGGGCGGCGCAGATGGTTTTCTCCCGAAGATCGCCAAAGGCCCGCTCCTTTCAAACGCGGAGAATAACGCCCCACCGGGCGATCTCCCGCAGCCATCGCTCCCTGCCCCGCCCCACTGGTCTCTGGCAGCGGCCCCCTGAACCCCCTCCCGCCCCGTTTGCGGCCGCCCCATCCCTGCCAGACAGCCAACACCCGCCCCACTGCCGCGGCGGCAATGCTAGCGGAAGGACGGATCGAGCGTCAACGCAGCCCCTCACCGCCCGCTCCCTCCCGGGCCGCCGGGGGCCGCCGCGACGCGCCGGGCTGACTTCGAGGCCGGCGGACCACTAGACTTGCGTCGATGCCGATCAACCCAGGGGATTTACGCATCGTCCACTACCCGGATCCCATCCTCCGCCGCCGGTGCGCCCCGGTCCCGGAGATCACAGCGGAAGTCCGGGCGGTCGCCGAGCGCATGATCGACCTCATGCGCCAAGCCGAAGGGATCGGTCTTGCCGCTCCGCAGGTCGGGCTTCCCTGGCGGCTCTTCGTCGTCGATGTGCCGCCGTCGCCGAACGACGACGCCAGGCCCGACGGTCCACCGCGTGCGACCTCCGGCCCCGTGGTCTACGTCAACCCCGTGCTCTCCAACCCGGTCGGAACGCCGGAGCCGCTCCAGGAAGGGTGCCTCTCCCTCCCCGACATCACCGGGGACGTGCACCGGCCCCCGGTGATCACCATCACCGCCACCGACCTCGACGGGCGCGAGTTCACCCAGACCGGCGCCGGCCTCCTCGCCCGCTGCTGGCAGCACGAGTACGACCACCTCGACGGCGTGCTGATCATCGACCGGATGACGCAGATGTCGCGGCTGAAGAACCGCGCTGCCCTGCGCGACCTCGACCGGCTCGCCCCCTCGGCGCGAGGCGGCCGGCGTTGATCCCGGGGCCGCATCCGCGTCTACGCTGTGCAAGACCATGACCTGGCGCTGCCGCCGCGGACGTGCGGCACGGGATTGAACCCTCCATGCGCATCCTCTACTTCGGTTCCGGCGCCTTCGGCCTGCCGACGCTCCAGAGCCTCGTGCAGCGCCACGAGATCCTCGGCATCGTCACGCAGCCCGACCGCCCCGCCGGGCGAGGCGGCAGGCTCACCCCCACGCCCATCGCCCAGTGGGCCGCCGAGCATCTCCCCGGCGTCCCCATCTTCAAGCCCGAACGCGTCGGCGACGCGGAAGTGGTCGCCGAACTCCGCGCCCTCGCCGGTCCGGGGCGGGCCGATGCGTGGGTGGTGATCGCCTTCGGCCAGAAACTCCCCGCGGCGCTGCTCGAGGGCGTCTTCGCGATCAATCTGCACGCCTCGCTCCTGCCCCGCTGGCGCGGCGCTGCGCCGATCAATGCCGCGATCCTCGCCGGCGACGCCGAGACCGGCAACTCCGTCATCACCCTCGCCGACCGCATGGACGCCGGCCTCATCCTCGCCCAGTCGCGCCGCGCCATCGGCCCGCTGACCACCGCGGGCGAACTGCACGACCAGCTCGCCGCGGACGGCCCCGCGCTCGTCGAGCAGGTGCTGATGGATCACGCCCGCGGGACGCTCTCAGGCCGCCCCCAGGACGAGTCGCAGGTCACCATCGCCCCCAAACTCACCAAGTCCGCGGGCGAGATCGACCTCAACCATCCCGCCGACTTCCTCCGTCGCCAGGTGCACGCGATGACCCCGTGGCCCGGCGCGACCGTGATGTTCCAGGGGAATCCCCTCAAACTCCTGCGCGTTGAGCAAGTTCCGACGCCGCAACCGACAGGCGAGCCCGGAACGCTTGCCGACGTCCGGCACGGGGTGGTAATCTGCGGCCGCGGCACCGCGCTGCGCCTCATCGAGGTCCAGCCCGCAGGCAAGCGGCCGATGTCATGGGCCGATTTCGCCCGCGGTCGCCGCATCGAGCCGGGGTCCAGGATGACTCCGGCAGGAGCGTGACCGTTGCTGACTCTCTGGGACCTGATCGAGCCGGTCGCGAAGCGGCTGGACCTCCGCCCCCCGCCGACGCGAGCGATCTCGCCCCCTTCTCCTCCCGCCGCCCCACCTCCCCGAAAGAGAAGATCGCCGTCGCGGCCCGACGGCATGCAGGCCCGGTACGACGCCGTCGTGCAGGAGATGCTCCGGACCTACGGCATCCGCGTGCGCAAGTGGCGCACCAGCATGTCCGGCGTCGCATGGACGGTGACGTACGCCGACGGCCGCGTCTCGCGCCTCATCGAGTCGCCGCGCCCCAGGGGCCCGATGTCCGCCGCGATCTTCCTCCACGAGGTCGGCCATCACGCCATCGGCATCGGCCGATACCGCCCCCGCTGCCTCGAGGAGTACCACGCCTGGGCGTGGTCGCTCCAGCAGATGGAGGCCCACGGCCTGAACATCACCGACGCTGTCCGCTACCGCATGCACGCCTCGCTGCATTACGCCGTCGCAAAGGCCCTCCGCCGCGGCATCAAAGACCTGCCCCCGGAACTCGCCCCCTACATGACCAGGCCCCCCCGGCGTCCGAAGAGAACCGGCGCCCGCACCTGATCGTCGCAAACGTCCCGGGCAGGATTCGAACCTGCGACCTGCCGCTTCGAAGGCCGAAGGGATACACCCAGAACACACGGAAAATAGGCCGCTTTCCTACGCTTGCACCCCTTGGTAAGGCGATTGGCAAGGCTCGCCCCCGCGTAGACGGCCCAACAGGACCGAGGACGCCCGCCCAGGGACGCGGCCTGTCTCGACCGGCCCCGGCGGCGCGGGTAGCGTGCTGGGCGCTGCCCGCCCGCCGCGCAGCGCGCCCGGGAACGCGCCCCTTGGCGGGGTATGTCGGCGCGCGTAATCCACGGGTGGCCGTCCTTTGTGAGCCGTCACCCGCCCTTTGGAGCGGAACCCGCGCCGGGAGCCGTGAACTTCAGAACTTGTGAACTGGCGAACTGGCGAGCTTCCGAACGTGTGAACTTGCGAACGTGTGAAGTTGCGAACTGCCCCCACCCCCGGCGCATTCGTCCGTTCGGTGTTCCACCGTCCCGCCTAAAGACGGCCCCGATGCGTTGACGGATCGGGCCCTTGGGAGCGCCCGTCATGTCTGTTGCTTCACCCGGCGGGACGCCTCCCGCCGACTTCGCCCGCGCCGAAGCCGCGCTCCGCAACCTGGAAGGGAGCGCGGCCTAATGGCGGACACCGACCCCAACGCCGCGCCGCCGGTCGATGAACTCGCCCGACTCCGGGAGTTCGCAGGAGCCGTGCGTAAGACGCTCGCCCTGGGCGATGAAGCCGACGGCGCCGCCGTTCTCTCCGCCCTGGGCAACACCACCAGGGAACGCGACGACGCGAAAGCGCGCGCCGCGTCCATCGAATCCGCCTGGGCGTCGGAGAAGGTGCCGGGGCGCTCCGCTCCGCGCTGGCCGATTCCGGTATCAAACCGGAGTTCATGGACGATGCGCTGTTGCGGGCTACTCCCCTCTTCACCGTCACCGACAAGGGCGAAGTTGTCACCAAGGCGGACGCGGCGGACACCGTTCCCGGTGTCGCCCCCGCCGCATGGATTCAGGGCGAGTTGAAGGCCAAGGCTCCGCGATACTGGCCCCTGTCCCAGGGCGCGAACGCACGCGGCGGGGGACTCACCCTCCCCGATCCCGCCGGGGCCGATGCTTGTTTTGACCCGCGCTCCCCAGCGCACAACTTCACGGCCCAACTCCAGTACGAAGCGCGGTTCGGGTACGAAGCCGCGAACCGCGCCCGCGCGAAGTACCGCCACCACGGAAAGGGGTTCGTATGACCACCGGATGGAAGACCCGAGACCGAATCCGCTCCGCCGTCGCCGATGCTGTGGCCGCCAGCGTTGACCTTGGGCACGTGGGCCGCGTCTGCGCCCTGTTGCTGGACCCCGACGCCAGCGCCACCGAACCCGTCCTCCGCGCCGTGGGTCCGGCGGATTGGGTTCTCTGGACCACACGGCCCCTTCCCTCCGCCGATGCTGTGGTGGATCGGCTCGCCCACTGGTGGGAAGACCTATGGGGCGGGCCGAACGTGGTGTCGGCCAATCTCCGCGTCCGCGCCGCCCGCCTCCGCAAGGAAGACGCGGACGCGGCGGAACGCGCCCAGGCGGAGCGGGTCCGGTTGGCGGAGAAGGCCCTACGGGAGGCGGAGGCCGCCTTGTGGCGGGCGGAGCGGGGGATCGGCTGACACGCTGGGCGAACGTCACTAGCCCCGCCGCTTTGCTTGCACGGGATGCACGCATTTGGACCAATCGAAGTTCCAGCCGCGTCCGCTGGTCATGGCCGTAGCGACCCCGCACGCCTTCGACTCTTCGCAGTGAAACTTACTGAGCGTGCGTACGCGCTCCCCGTCGCTATACCCCTCGACTACGAAGGCATAGGTGGGCGATTGTTGCTTCTCCGCAATGCGGATGAGGCGCACCGTCTGTCCAACCTGGACAATCTCCGCGCTGGAATCCTTGAACTTGTCGTAGTTGGTCGTCACCTGACCGATGGGCGCGGCGCACCCGGTCAAGATGAACGCGACAGCCGCGAGTAGCGAGATACCGAGTTGCTTCATTCGAGCTTCCGCGAGCGGTTCACTTCTGGATCATCGACGCCGGGATTCGGATGCGGAGCATCCCTTCCCCGCCGAAGTGCGATGCGGGCAGCTCAAGGTTCAGGTGTTCCACCTTGCCGATTGGTTCCTCAAACACCAGCACGTCCCGCACCGACTTGCCGGGGTAGATGGACGCGGATTCGACCGAACCGACTACTTCATTCCCGAACCCGAAGTTGACGACCTTGTAGCGGTTGTCGAAGTTGTCGGTGAGCGCCGTTCGCGTTCCGAATGACATGGCCGTACCGCCCCAGGTGCGGTATTCAAGTTTCTTGGTGTCGCTCAGATTCGAGATTTCGAGTTCGATCATCAACAGCACGTCTTTGGACTCGCCGTTCCCGTCCCCATAGCGGCCCTTCAATGGCACCTTCCCGACGCGAACCGCCTTCACCTGTACCTGAGTGTCATTCTGTTTGACGGGCGATTCAGCCGACGCCCATTCAACTTCTGGTTTCTTCGGAGCGGGCGGGGGCGTCGCCGGTGTTGGAGCGGGAGGCGTCCAATCACCGGCGGGCGTTTCGGGGTTCGGACTGTCAGAGGCCGGAGTCACCGATGCGATGGGCGCGGCCGCGACAGTCTGATTTGTCGCGTTGCGGCGCTCGGACTCCTTCTGGATCATCGACGCCGGGATTCGGATGCGGAGCATCCCTTCCCCGCCGAAGTGCGATGCGGGCAGCTCAAGGTTCAGGTGTTCCACCTTGCCGATTGGTTCCTCAAACACCAGCACGTCCCGCACCGACTTGCCGGGGTAGATGGACGCGGATTCGACCGAACCGACTACTTCATTCCCGAACCCGAAGTTGACGACCTTGTAGCGGTTGTCGAAGTTGTCGGTGAGCGCCGTTCGCGTTCCGAATGACATGGCCGTACCGCCCCAGGTGCGGTATTCAAGTTTCTTGGTGTCGCTCAGATTCGAGATTTCGAGTTCGATCATCAACAGCACGTCTTTGGACTCGCCGTTCCCGTCCCCATAGCGGCCCTTCAATGGCACCTTCCCGACGCGAACCGCCTTCACCTGTACCTGAGTGTCATTCTGTTTGACGGGCGATTCAGCCGACGCCCATTCAACTTCTGGTTTCTTCGGAGCGGGCGGGGGCGTCGCCGGTGTTGGAGCGGGAGGCGTCCAATCACCGGCGGGCGTTTCGGGGTTCGGACTGTCAGAGGCCGGAGTCACCGATGCGATGGGCGCGGCCGCGACAGTCTGATTTGTCGCGTTGCGGCGCTCGGACTCCCGGATGAGTTCGTCACCGGCTTTCTTCAATCCCCCGACAAACGCACCCGTCATGCTGATAGCGATGAAGAGGGCGAGTCCACACACTGCCGACCCCGCAATGGGATACCCGATGCTTGCGCCCTTCCGGGTCAGCGCCACCAGTAGGCCGATCAATCCGAGCAAGAGACCGAGCGCGGACAAGGGAACGCCCAACAGGTTCACCAACGGAATCCAGCAAATCAGGAAGGCAATCACCCCCAGAACAAGGGACGCAACGCCCATGCTGTTTCCGCGCCGGGGCGGGGCGATATTGACCACGGGCGCGCCCCGGTAGTGTCCCTGTTCCAACGACTGGGCGACTGGGCGGGCCTGGGCCGCCGGAGGGCGGGTCGCCAGCGCTGTCGGGGCGACGCGGGACACCATGATGCCCTTCCGGTGCGCAACCTCTTGCGCCCCAGCCTCATCCGGGGCTTCCACCGTCAGTTCGATTGGTTCGCCCGTGTCCTGATCCGCCCCGGTGACAGTGAAGCGCATGGGGGTACCTCCGCCAATGGCGGACAGGATACCCGATCCTGGGCGTTTCTACCAGGTGGTGAGGAGGGAACGCCCCCGGCTGGACTCGAACCAGCAACCACCGATTTAGAAGACCGGAGCGCTATCCAGTTGCGCCACGGGGGCCAGCGTTCGGCCCATTCTACGCGATGGCCTGTCCGCGCTTCTCCCCGTCC
>Ga0207874_1000705_pt1 | contig 45364 bp, 47 predicted proteins | sample HigsolmetaAR201D_FD_184833 | JGI IMG/M metagenome (GOLD analysis project Ga0207874, IMG submission 184833) | Ionic liquid and high solid enriched microbial communities from the Joint BioEnergy Institute, USA - AR20-1-D (SPAdes) (version 2) ...
CTATGAAAGCCCGTATACTCATCTCGCCGTTTGAGTACAAGGGTAACCTGTTCTATGTAGGTTACAACCTGTATGGTAGAAGGGACGATGCAGACCTGCTCGTTTCCAGTCTCAAGTACCTGTATGGCGACCGCTTCCTGTTCGCCCGCGACCTGTACAGAACGGGTGACATGGTGACGTGGCAATACGACTACGGCTATACCTTGCGGGTGGACTTTTACCATGACACGCCCTGCTACCTGTGTGAAGGTAACGGCACGGTGCGGGCGACAGTAAGGGAGTATGACTACGATTTCACCTGCGAATGCCCACGTTGTGAAGGTGTTGGCAAAGACTATGACGGTGATTGGGGTTCGTATCCATACGTGAATGAGAGTTCCTATATCTACTATAGAGGTAACACCAAGGAGGTGGAAGTTGACAGGAAAATACTGGAACGCATACTGGAAGAAGAATCCCAAGAAAAAAGCAAAGAATATCATAAAAAGGTATTGACAGTATAGATTGACTTGTGTATTATAAAGGTGTAAGGAATTTTTGAGGGCCGCGCCCGCAAGGGCGCAGTCCCACGGAGGAAGGCAACAGATGAAGGTAACAGCATTGGTTAGATTGGGTGCATTTCTGGAGCGCGACAAGCGCAAGCAGGAGCGTCCACGGCGGGCGGCCCGCCCGTTGCAAGTATCAACAGAACACCCCGCGTATTCGTTCGCTGAGGTACTGCGCCAGTGCATGGCAAGCGGCGGGGCAAAGTAAGGGAGGGGAAGGAATGTCCAAAGCTGTAGTACTGTCTAGCAAATGGAAACGTCTGCAACAGTTGAAAAACGCGCTCGTCCATGGTTCCATCATCCTGCGATAACAACAATAGATTACTAATACATTTTTGGAAATTAATGGGAGGTTATCTAAATGGCAAAAGTTGTAATGCGTGCAGGGGTAGAGGAGTTTGTTCTGGAGAGCGGCATCCCTACGAGCGTCGCCATTAAACAAGTAGACCTGCTGTACAGACTGGCGGGGCTCGACTACACATTGACTGGCATAGGTATTGCATGTAGTTATGCGTCCAAGATACTGAGGCGGTACGAGTTGGATACGCTCCTGAAACACCGCCCCGGATTCTTTGAGCGGCGGGAAGTGAATGCAGATGGAATGTTCAAAGTCAGAGATAGCGAATACATGCTACTGGAAGAGACTACCATGTCGTTTATCGTTGTAGAGGAGTAGGGAGGAACACCGATTATAGGAGGGTTTAGCTCATGAACGTTAAGTGCAAACACTGCAAACTGGAAAATTGGTTCGATAGCAAGACCACCACCGTCACCCACAAGGCCGACTGCTTGATGGTGCGGGAGGCGTACGAGACCGGAAAACATATCGAGTACAAGGAAGACGGTACGGCTGTCGTCCGTATAAAGTAGGCAAGGAAGTGAAGGAAGGGACGTAATGAAGAGGATTGCATACCTGAATAAACTGGAGGTGATGAAGCGCAGACGCAGGGGATAGACTAGGTAACAAGCCTAGTCTTTTTTTTGTTTGGGCGGCCCTCCCAGACAACCAACAGGGCGGGGCGCAACCTCCAAAACCTCCCATGACCATATAAACACATACGAATATACATATATGAATGTATATCCAAATACTGCCAAAACCTGTTTAGGAATATAACCCTAATTTCTGGCAATTTTACACCTTATCCCAACTACAGAATTATCCCTAAAGATCCCATTATTTTACAGTATTGACAATACACCTCATTCGTATCCGGGCGGGCGGGGCTATTGACAACAGAATCAACATCTGATATACTAATATATTTATATACATATACGTATATAAGAGAGAGACTAATACCACTATATGGATATACAATACATGCATAAACCAATACCAATAAATGGATAGACGTAAGGATTGGCACAAGGCTTGCATATACGTATATACATATATTGGAATATACCATTGGCATCGGTATTGCATATAGAATTGTCCGATACCTCTATTATTTGGGTAATTTTGGTTGGCTTCGCGCTCGCCCTGCGCCTCCCGCGCAATACCCAACCTGTAAATAACTGCCATGCGCCCGCAAGGGCACCTGCTCTCCGCTGAGCGGCCCTGCACCCTGCGGTCCTCCAGTCCGCTCTCCGCAAACGGTCCTCCAGAAGACCTCTTTACAAGCCATGACCATATATGTATACTCTTATATGTATATAAGGGAATGGTAATCGTTTCCAGTTTGTCAGTTCGACAGCCTGGCTTCCCCGCCCGTTCTCATAATACCGGATTATGTGAATGTGGCTGTAAGATTCTTCCAATCCTGCCAACATTTACCCCCACCCAGTGCCGAATGATCGCGCGAAGGCGCTTTTGCGGCGCTTTACCCTCGTACGATCTGCACAAAATTTTTACAAATTCCTTGTACGCACATCACCTCGCACACGTCCTCGCATACACAAATGGGGCAATAAACACTGAGGCAAATGGGGCATTTCTCAATGGGGAAAACATACATATAAAGGAGGGGCCTTCCCAATACACGAGAAAAGGAGGCGGGGCAGAAAGCGGGGCTGAAAAATTCCGGGAAAAATTTTTCTGAAAATTGATGTCGGACGCAAGTTGACCTGTCGGAATTGTTCTGCTATTATATGGGAAAGGAGGTAAGGAACGAATGAGGTTGACTCGTACTCAAGCAGTTGTGGCGCAGTCGAGGATTCAATATAAACAACAATTGAAGCGTCTCACAGTCGTGGGGAACTTGGTAGTAAAGGAACCTCAACTGAGGAGCCTATCGCAGATGACCTCTCGTCAACGTCAGAGCAACTGGATGAAGGCTATGTCCCTTTTGATTAGGGCGTAGGGGTACTCCCTTAACCGACAAAAGGAAGTACCCGTTCCGCCCGCGTGGTAGCTTTTCTCTTGGGGTAGTACGGGAGACTAGCTGTCAGCTACCGTTATTTATAATACCAGACCTATATAGGGATGTATAGTTGTAAAACATGGAAATGCCCCGGCCGTCAAAGCCGGGGTTTATTACACTTCTTTAAATTCTCATTTAACGTTAAGTCCTTCTTTAACCGCGTTATTCAACATGTCTACGTGTACGATCATTCGCCGCCCTCCATATGAAATTTCGACTTCTCCATTACAATTATTTCTTCCCACTCGTCTGCTATTTTGAGTAGTTCTTTTGCCATTTCCCGAAGGTGATATGGATTATCGAAATGTCTAGGGCAGTCAACCACGATAAAGACATCGTTAAGCGCCGAGTCTTTGATTACGTACCCTTTGACATAGGTACCACTGATTCTGTTTCTCAGTTGAAGCACGTTACTTACGTTTTTACTCATGCCTTTACCTCCTCGTTCAACTTGTCTAACTTATCGGCCACGAGTCCTAGTTCCCGCGCTATGTTCCTTAGCATGGAAGAATCCATCCACGTGAGTGCGCCGTCTGTAATGTGAGCGAAGTACTTGTCTCACTCCTCTGTGTACTCGATCTTCCCTTCTACGTGACCTCTAAAGTCAACGTGTGATTTAAACTTCACGTACCCGTCCCTCCTTAACTGCTCTTTCTTCCATTCAACTCGTCCAACTTATCAGCAAGTGCGAGCGCGTCTTTTGCTATGTCACGTAGCTGTACGGAAGAAAGCTCCTGTGTAAGGTAATGCGTATCCAGTGTTACCGTGAAATCACCTATAAATAAATAACGCTTGACTATGCCAGACAAAAAGGTCCCTTCAATGAAGTATTGTTCATGTAGTTCCATTGTCCGCCCTCCTCAATTTGTAGTGTGCATCATTACGCGATACTTCTTCACAGCCCCTGACCTTCCCATCCATCAGGAAGTTCTTCATATTTTAATCCAGAGTGCCGCTTGGAGATGATTCCTGTCTTCATCTCCGCGATGGTCATTGCTAGAGCACTGAGTTCCGTGTCGTTGTTCGTTACTTGTTTGAGGGCAACGAGCGCGGAGTATGCTAGTCCTTGTATGTGCTCGCTGTTCATGAGGTTGGTGATTTCTCTTAGCTCCTCCGCCGATACCGTGCCCATACCAGTGTGGATGTTAGCGTAAGGTTTTCGCTTCATATACCACTACCTACCATTTCCTTTTGCAGTCAGGGCAGTAATATAGATTGTAAGTCCTGCATTCGTAGCCGTCCCGCCACGAGTCGATTACAAACTTATCAGTATGTGGACAGTTGTCTTGTATTTTCTCTATCTCCCGATTAACTAAGGTCAACTCATCTCGGAGTTCTTTTTTGCGTTGGATTAGTTGGTCGATTCTGTCCATTATCGTCACTCCAGTACAAATTCAGAAATAATGTACTTCAATCCCTCTTCATCAGGCGCGAAGTACGTTACCTGCTCTCCATCATACGGAATGAAGTCGATGATAAAGCCGGACACGACATCCCCGTTAAATTCGTACTCCTGCACATGGTCAACGATCACGATGCCGTGGTTGAGTCGGAATGTAAGCCCCAAGTATTCAGAGATGTCTCCTACCAGAGAGTCCATGAGTTCAAATAAGTTTTTCATATTCATTTTGTGCCTCCTTGATGATTTTATCTCTGTAGTTATAAAACCATTCTTTTAGCTTCTCTCCGAGCCTCAGTGATTTTTCAAATGTAATCTTATCGCCTACCCACCTCTGGACGAGTATTCCATTGTACTCGATAAGCTGATCTGAATATTTCTTGAGTGCATTAGCTACTTCTTCGTACTTTTCCTCAAGGATTTTATCCACACTGCCCCTCCTATACCGGCATGTCCATCCAACTCATAAGGTGGTGAATGGCATGTCCCGCGTAAGACTTGTAATCCATGAACGTATGGTCTACGATGTCAAGTTGTCTGTACATGTACCTCCGGCCAGTTCCTGCGAACGTCACTTTGGAAGGCTCTACTGATGTTGTCTCCACTGCAACGATGACACTGTTAGGCTTTTGCAGTCCATCTGCAATGTTCAGTTCATTCTGCGCGTGGTAGATGATCGAATCGTGACCTTGCGCAAAGTTACGATAGGCCATAACTACAACCTTGTCATGTCGATCAATCATGTACTCCGTCAGTGTTTTCTGCTTGTCAGGACCGATTAGGATGTTTTCCGTAGAGAATTGGAGCGTGCATGACACAGGTACTTGGATTTCTCTGGCAATGTAATCGGTGTACGTATCTACGTTATTGGTCCATGACCAGACGATTTGCTCCCTGTCTGCTTCCCAGTCTAGCGGGTCTCCTTTGGATTTTCGGAGAGTATGCGGCTCGATGTCGAAATGGATACCAGTGAATTGCGCCGACGCGAGGTGACTTTCGTTGTAATGTTTCACTCTCTGGAGGAAATCCATGATATGACGTTCCCCTTCAGGAAACGCCCACAGAGGCTCTCCCGCCGTTGCGTGAACTTCAATTCCATGTGCTGTAGCTTGTTTAATGAGCCAAGAGTAAAATTCATCGAAAGCGTTCTTAGGGTAGTGAAGGAAGATAGTACCTACGTTGTGACTTCGACAGAACGACACTATTTTGTCCGCCCTCAGTTCACTGGAAGGGAAGTCCCATAACCACGTATAACGCTTATTCATACACATAATCAACCTCCCTGAATGTCGGACATTCTTTCGGAACTACAAATGCATCGAATCTTACTCCCGACCCCTCCTCTGGTTGGTTTAGGTGTGCTTGGTGAAGAGACAGGTTATTAATTCCTAGTGGAAGGGCATATCCTGAGTACACAGCTACAACCCCATCTGGTAGGTACTTGCCTCTTGTTTCCCCGCACCTGCACTCCTTTACTTCGTAGGTAAGATTAAAGACGTCATAACAACTCAAACACTGCAAAAGTTTCATGGCTCTCCTCCTTTTGTGTTTCTCACTTATACTGTCATCATTTTTACCCAACGGGTTGCAAGGTAGTATAAAATCAACCGAAATTAGAGAAAATAGTAATTTACCGCAGATAGTATCGAAAGATATTGACTAATGGGATAAATTTTCGGAAAATAGGAGAAAGGGAAAAGCATAAGAAAAGAGCGTAGGTTACGCCTACGCCCGTACAATTACCTTACCATCTTCAACTGTGTAATCGACCATCATTGGTGAAGAACCGGTGGTTACATAGTCAGTAACACCTTCGATGGGGCGGTCACTTACGACAAGGACATCCTTCGCCAATCTCAGATAGTTGTCGTGAATTGAGTGCACCGATACGTAATTCGGAAGGATAATGTTGCTCTCTGTAACATCTACTCCGTACTCATCATACACACGAATCAGACCGTAGCATTTGCTCACTTCTGTTTACCTCCTTAGAGTTCTACTCCTACTTTGGTGAACGCCTTCATTACAGCTTTCGCGTCTTGTTGAATTTCTGGTTGAGCGTGAACGGTTGCTCGTAGGTCAATGAAATGCTTCCATTGCTTGAGGGGTCTGCACTGAATAATACGAGTAGTAATGGCGTTAGGTAGAACAGAACGTGCAATTTCCTTAGCCCTTTTACCACTGACTCCCAACTCCTTTAGTGTTTTTACTGTATCTGAATAGTATTTAATGGTGTCCGTGTATCTGTTGTAAATGGACTCCATGACGGCATCATAATGCTGTGTAGCTTCTTCATAAGTGATTCCGACTTTCTCAGCATACTCTGCAAGACCTTCTGGGTACTTGTTGACGCCTTCCATCTCTCGTACTTCTGCATTAGAGAGATCGCAGTATCGTTGCGACAGTTCGCACCCGCCCGTCATGTCTGCGTGACGCCATGTTTGCAAGCCGGAAGCCCGGTCAGTTACAAAGTCAACTGTGAATGTAGAGTGGACTTCCAACTCATACTCAGTAAGGCCGAGGTCTTTAAGGGTCGTGTAATCCTCTGTTAGGATGACGGGCTTCTTGAGTTTCGGCTCCCCGATATATGGAGAATCGGAGGCGGGAATCTCATCAGTAAGGCCACAAAGCCATGCCAAACAAGGAACCTTACTTACCTCTCCCAGAATACCGTCAAGTAGGAACGGAGACGTGTTGTAATCGACGATGTTGTCGATAATATCCAGTAGAGTAAGAAGATTCATGGAAATTGTGATAACATCCTGACGAGCTTTCTTGTTGGTCGGGGTGGTCCACCTGATGTAGTTGTTGATCTCCTTGAACGCCGCCATTGTTTCTAGTAGGCTCAGCATGTCCTCTGAGGAAGCGCCCGCGATGTCTACCTCAAACACCACGTTCCCTACACTTGCCACGGACAGGTGACCTTTCTTCATGATGCCTTTAATCATCGAGTGCGAGGTGGGCGACAACTTATCATAAGACTGGTAGCATACTCGCGCTACCCCTTCGATGAGTTTGTGGTACTCTGGTGTGTAATAGATCAGCTTTACTTGCATCTGGTGTCCTCCTTGGTGTATGTGGGGAGAGGGGTTACCCTCTCCATTACTTGAGTCTCTCTTCGATATAAGCGTGATCGCGTGGTTTCGCGTATGCATGGCCGTCTTTAATCAATAGTGTGGTAGAAGTTGGTTCTTTCTTGGCTTTGTTATTAGCTTCAATGAGTTTGATTGCATCGTCCGTCTGGGAGATTTTCCGTTTTACTGCTTGGAAATCTTCATCGGAGTGGGCGGCCCGCCCGAAGTCGTTCTCCTCCTGCATCTCGTACAGGCGGTTAATCAGTTTTCGCTTCTCATAGTTCAATACTTGCAGTGCATGCTTCATTGTGTATCCTCCTTAAACGTTTTGTTTGTTATCACAGGTCATCCCAATCGTTATCTGCGGAAGCCTTGGCGTAGGTACGAGATTTAGCCTCAAAGAAGTCTGTCTTCGTATCGTTCAGTGCCTCATCGGAGAACGGACGAATCCAAGGCATGCAGTTATCTACGCCGGAGTAAGCAGGCTCCAGACCCATCAGTTTGAAGCGTTTGTTAGCAATAAACTTGATGTAGTCTTTGAACTCGTTGAGGTCGATGCCCTCGATTCCATCCAGAACGTACTCCGCCCACTCGGATTCAAGCTGTACCGCTTTGCCGATGAAGTCGTACACGTACATGATGTTTTCCGTCGTATTCAGTTCCGGGTAGTCAATCAGGAGTTGTTTGAATACCTCACCGAAGAAGTAAGCGTGGTGTTGTTCATCCACTTTGTTCGGCGGAGTTCGCTACGCTCCACCCGTCCTCTAAGGACTGCTGCATGTTTCCATGCAGGTCAGACTATATCACCTGCCCAGAGGGCAGCCCTCCATTTCCACCGTCAAACGCTTACGGTGTACTCCCGTTCCGGGATAGTCGTTGCACGTTCTACTAGCCTCGGAGGCTAGTAACTTCGCTCAGGATTACCATGCCGCCCATCACAAGCGGTTTAGGCTCCCCTGAATTAGAAGGGTTTTCACTGTAAGATTGCTCTTACAGGGCGCAAACTTTACGCTGAATGTAGCTAATCATCTGAGTCGTAGCCAACATACGCTTGTCCTTCGGTCGATGGTCGCGTGCTGTGTTGTAGAAAAACGCAAACCCTGCGTAGAAGAAGATGCCCTCCAGAACCATGTCAGCCACAATCGCTTTAAAGAACGTCTGAGGCGTAGGATTATCACGGAACTCCTGATATGCGTCCCGGATAAACAAGTTACGGCGTAGCAGAACTTCATCGTGCTTCCAGTACTCAAAGATTTCTTTCTGCTCCTCCCACGGAACCAGAGAGGACAAGATGTATGAGTAAGACTGGTTATGGACTACTTCTTGCTGTCCAATGATGGCGGCAATAGCTTGCAGAGAAGAGTCTGTGAGGTAGTCTTTTACATCCCCCACGAACATGGTTTGCATTGAGTCCAGAACCGCCAACAGGCCGATGATCTTCTTAAATGCTTCTTGTTCTCGCGGAGAGAGGTTCGGGAAGTTAGTCTTGTCGGTGTTCATTGGAATCTCGTCTGCAATCCAGTGATTGCCTAATAGTACCCGATAGAGCTTGTACATCTGGGGCATTCTGATGTCGTCCCAGTTCAGGATGCCGGAGCATTCGCCATTAATGATTTTGGTCGATTTGTTTGGTGCTGTGATGTCGAAGATGTTCTGTTTCTTCAATGTCTCGCTTACGCTCACTTTGATTTCCTCCTTACTCTGGTTAGGTAGTAAGCCCGCCCCGAAAGGCGGGCGTTGTTATGCGGAGCAGGAATCGCAATCCTCTACGGTAAGGGCCTGACTACGCACATAGTAGGTAGTCTTGAGTCCAGACTTCCATGCGTCCAGATGCAGGTCGAGGAACTCTCTAGCCTTAATATCAGGTCTTACATACAAGTTGAACGACTGTGCTTGGTCAATGTGACGTTGCCGCACCGCCGCCAACCGGATGGAAGCGTGCTGATCGAGCATGAAGGCGTTTTTACGATAGTACTGAATCGTCTTAGCATTCAGATCAGGTGCCGGATGGGGAATCTTGTAAGTTGTCTTTTCCTCATACGGCATCAATTTGTAGATCGGGTCAATGGATGCTGTAGTACCTGCGATAATGGAAGTAGAGCCTGTCGGGGCAATAGCCATTAGGTACCCATTACGGATTCCATATTTAGCTACGTCCTCTGCTAGTTGCATCCATAGGTCAGCATCCAGTTCGTCGTCAAAGTACCCGCGAGATCGGAAGTACTCTCCAGTCTCCCACTCAGAGCCTTTAAACAGAGGGTAAGCTCCCTTCTCCTTAGCCAGTTCCATAGATGCTTTGATAGCGAAGTAGGCAATCGTCTTGTATGCATTGTCGTTGAAGTGATATGCGGCTTCCGACTCCCACATAATACCTTGCAGAGCCATTGCATGATGTAGACCAGAAGTACCCAATCCGATAGCACGATACCTGCTGTTCGTGTGTTTGGCTTGCAGTACTTCTATGTTGTTGAGGTCGATCACGTTGTCAAGCATACGTACTGCGATAGGAACGACTTTATCCAGTTTGTCTAGCGCCCGCGCCAAGTTGATCGAAGCTAGGTTACATACTACAAAGTCACCCGGCTTTTTCTTGGTCACAATTACCGTGTCGCCATTTTCGTCTACCAACTCTTCCGAGATGACGCGGGTGGGTGACATGTTCTGAGCGATCTCCACACACAAGTTAGAGGAGTAGATCATACCTTTGTGCTTATTCGGGTTCGCTCGGTTTACAGTGTCCCGATAGAACATGTATGGTGTTCCTGTCTCAAGTTGAGACTTCATGATTCGCTTCATGATGTCGATTGCCTGTACAGTAACGCGGGACAGATTAGGGTTGTCTACGCACTCTTGGTACTTATTACGGAAAGAACCGTTGCCTTTCTCCTCGTCGTAGAAGTCCTCCAAAGACCACCCCATAACTTGACGCACCTCATGGGGGTCGAACAGATGCCACTCGCCCCGCGCTTCCACTGCTTCCATGAACAGGTCAGGGATACATACGCCGGGGAAGATGTCGTGGGCACGCAGACGTTCATCACCGTTGTTCAGCTTCAGGTCAAGGAATGCGAGGATGTCTTTATGCCACACATCTAAGTAAATGGCGATAGAGCCTTTGCGAGTCCCTAGTTGATCTACAGACACTGCCGTGTTATTCAGTTGGCGAATCCACGGGACAACGCCACTGGATTTACCGAAGTAGTCCCTAATCTTAGAGCCACGTGAGCGCACTTTGCCCATGTACACCCCGATTCCTCCGCCCATTTTAGAGAGACGAGCAACGTCAGTGTTATCGTTGTAGATGGAGTACAGGTCATCATCTACAGTGTCAATGAAACACGACGACAGTTGTCCTCCCTTCGCCTTACCTGCATTAGCAAGTGTCGGGGTGGCTACGGTCATATACTGGTTAGCTAGTGCCTCATATGACTCAAGAATGAGTCCAAGGCGTTTGTCCTTGTCCTCTTTAATCATCAGTTGCATGGCAATTACCATGAACCGTTCTTGAGGAAGTTCCATCGTTTTTCCGTCATAATCACTTGCCAGATAACGCTCCGCCAGTGTGACGATACCAATGTAGTCAAAGACTTTATCGTGGTCAGGTACAATATGTTGTTCCAGATAACGGATTTCATCTTCTGTGTACTCAGTCAGCAGTTCTTCTTTGTAAATGCCTTTGTCAACAAGTGTTTTGATTAGAGTCAGAAACGAGCCGTAAGGGTGTTCTGTATACGACTTGTATCCTCGATTAAGCGCGGCTTCTTTGTATAGCTTTGTCAAGTATGCCCGCGCCGCCACATAAGTCCACATCGGTTCTTCGATTGTGATAAGCTCCACTGCGGACATGTAGATTAGTCTGGTGATTTCTTCTGCTTGAATCTCAGGTCTTGAGCCGATCTTAGACATTACCGAATCAAAGAGCTTGGCGGGGTCTGCGTTGCTATAGCTCGATGTGATTCGTTCGATGTACCTGCGTAGTCGTTCTGGATTGAACGCCATGCTTCTGTTGTTCGGCTTTAGTACTTGCAAGTAAATCACTCCTTCTGCTGTTATCCGGCATGGTTCTGGAGAGTATAAGCAAGGTGCCCACGCCGTTTAGAAGTAGTATAATTATAAGTTCGTGAGCCTACATTCTAACGGTTTACGGTACCCCTGCTTATTAATCTTTTCACTTATACTGTCGCAATTTTTCTGGGCGAGTTGCAGAAAAATAAAATGCCCCAGTCAATTTTGACCAGAGCATTCTGTTCCTCCCACCACTCTAAAATTGCTGAATAATTTCTAACATTGCATTTATCTTACCAATGTAGGTGCTCTGTCTGCCAGTCTGATATGATGGAGGAACTTTACCGATGGATTCCAGACAGAAGGAACTACATAAAAAAGAAGATGTCTCAACCGCCAAGTAAAAGACATCTCCTTCACGAAATGTATTGTTAGCATCAATCATAAATCATCATTGCCTGACATGACAGCCCGTTCCTCCCACCACTCGGAGACCTGACCGATAGGCCAGTGGCCATAAAGTTGGAGACGGGATTTTGTCGAGCACTAATAGCTTATTGCTTAGTACTAAACCAACTGAACACTGACCACTAAATACTCAATACTGAGCACTTACCCCAACGATAAGCTACTCTTATTGAATATCTGTATACCAATAGCAAACTGGTATAAACTGTTGTGGTCATGGTGCGTGGTTTACTACGTCATGTCAGGCAATTACTACCTAAGTTATTCCACGACGATCTCGGTTACGGCATTTACTTCGTTCAGCGTACCGTCCAGTTCAGTCATAAACTCCACGAGGAATTTATTGACCCCATCCATACGCTCTCGCGGGACCAGATACAGAACCTCAGCAGTAAGTGCCTTGATTGCGGATTCATCCAAATCTTTCACTTTATTGTTAATAGTCTCATTGTGTGAACGAACTTCGTTTTCCGCCTTCTGTACCGCCCGACCATATTGGCTATTCAATGCCTGCACATATGGTTGAATGTCGCGACGATAGATCAGGGCCTCTTGAATCGTCATTGTCTTACCGCCGACAGTGATATACGTGCTCATGTTAGCCTTATCAATGGCGGTTTTAATCTTCGTAAACTCTTTAATCAGATCATCGAACTGCTGATAGAGAGAGTTTACAGCTTCAATTGCTTGGTTGTGGTTGCGATTCAACGGCACCTTTTGGTCACCAAGCGGGTGGCGCGATGCACTAGAGATAGCCCCGTAGACGCCGATTTGATTTGCAATGTTGCTAAGTTGTGCCTTGATAGTTTTCAGACGAGTCAGACCGCGTGCGATAGTCATTTTACGTTGTTCACTCATTACTAAATTCCCCCTTAGTTATGTATGGCCGCCCTAACCCATCCACTCAAGCGACCTGAACGTCACCATACTAGACGTTTTCCCTTATGTTCCGAGGGCGTCCCCTCGGCCGGAGACCGGTTCTCCTGTTTTCTGTGGGCCTCACCCCATATCCCACATGCCGCGCCCTTTGCTACGTCATCCTTCCTTATGCGGCTTTCCTAATCGAATGGTAAACGCTCCCCTTGCCCTCCACATAGGAGCATCTGCCGTACCTCCCTAAAGACGCATGTTGTGTACGGCTCCCTCTATAACCGGACAGGGCGGTGAGGACTTGAACCCACACGGTCTTAGACCACCGGAACCTAAATCCGGCGCGTCTGCCAATTCCGCCACTTCTGCCGAGGTAGAGCTAAAGGGCAGGTGAACACAAAGGAGTAGATGAGTTTAACAAAGTATTACCCTGCCTCACACCATATCGTGTAGGCGACGAGCGTTCAAAATATACATTTGATTTTAATTTTTTTTCTTACCTCCTTTTTTAGTTTTAGTCTATAAGGTTGTAGGGATGTGCGTACAATTTTTGGTTAGTAGTTTCCAATCATCTCCTTATAATGTGGTCGGGGTGAACCTATGAATTGTGCATGTGGGCGGTACTTAACACAGCAATCTCGTGTTATCGCCAAACTCTACGGGCTAGATGGCTCACAGTGCCTTTTCTGCATGTCCGAAACCTTGGATATACCATATCAGGAATTGCTAGACAGGTATCAAGGTATAGAAGACTGCCGGGAATGCTCCAGAAAGCGTAAGCGAGAGGAAATGAGAAGACTTCTAAGGGGATGATTAGATGAAGTATCTTCAATCGGGGTATACAGGTAACGCTAAGGTGCTGAACGTGCTGTTGCTGAATGACTTGCACGTTGGTTCCGAAGCCGCCGACCTCGGTCTGTTAAAACGGTGCATCAAATTCGCTGAGAACAATAGAGAAAATACTCGTATTCTTCTGAATGGCGACCTGATCGAAGGCGTGACCAAACTCAGCAAAGGCGACATCTATACTCAGCGAATGACCCCGAAGGAGCAGATTGATTACGTTGTAGACTTGCTTGAACCAGTCAAAGACCTGATCGACGGGGTAACAGAAGGAAACCACGACTATCGCATTATGCGTGAGACTTCTATTGATGTGGTAGAGATGATCTGCCGATACCTCGGCATTAAGGATAAATACCTTGGTATCCGTGGAATCGTTGGCTTCTCGTGGAACAAATGCTTCTACTCTGTGGATATGCACCACGGAACAGGTGGAGGAAGTACTGTTGCGGCAGTAGAGAATAACATGAAGAAGCTGTGGAAATCAGATACGGATGTTATGTACTGTGGGCACTGGCATAAAGAATTTGCCAAACCTATCAAGCGATTTGCAGTTGACCCGTACAACAAAATCGTCCGAGAAGAGAAACGTTGGTTGGTATGTGGTAATACGATTGTAAACACTGCTGAATACGCGGCAAGGGGCGGATATGAAGAGGGATTCCCCTCCCAAGCAGTGCTGAAACTGAGCGGCAAGAAACACAACAAGGGCATCGAGGTAGAGTGGATTAGATAATGCTACCTGTCAAGAAGTGCCCCGCCTGTAATCTAAGGTACGTGACTTCCAAAGCACGATACTTCTTCAAGAAGGAAGGGCTACAAGGAGAGCCTATCTGCCTGTACTGCCTTGCTGAAAAGACGGGTAAGGCAATAGGCTCACTTGGTTTATTGGAAGACGGACCTTCTTCTCAGACTCCCGCCGCCGTGGATACAGCGCAGATGAGGAAGTCAGTACAAGGTTGCCGCCCTTGTGCTCAGAGAAGGAGGTTGTTCTAGTTGGATTACAGCAGGTACATCGACCCCTTTTTTCTATCTAAGATTACGTATATTGACGCTGACGGCAAGCGAAGGGTAAAGAACCCTTACCGAAACCGTAAGTCATACGACATCATTGTCCCTAGCGTAAACGATGACGGGAACTTTGTGTTCCTCGTACCTGAGAGTGTAGTGGGTAAGTCGGTGTTCGTGGAGTTCCCCGGTAACACTCGCTATCAGTTTGTTGTCAACCCACAGACGAATGAAGTGACTGTTATCGGTATCCCGCCGCTTACTTATATTGAAGTAGTCGTGGTTAATCCTCAGCCTTTGCCGCCCTCTCCCGATGACCTTTATTGGGATGAGCTAGGGTACGATGCTCAGAAATCCATTGTGGCGGCGTGGGGAAACATCGAACTCGTCTGTAATGTACTTTATCCGGCCACGGCGGAGTCCGAATTAGGATTTGACGAGCATAACACAATTAAGTATCAACTCGTCGGGTGGAGAAACAACTGCGGAAACGAGAAGGGAACGAGCTTCACCAAGATCAACGCCCCGAAGAATGGTATTTACTTTCCGCCACCTCCGCCACCTCCTCTAGACCCACCAACCGACCCTGAGATTAACCATGATTACGACCTCAAGTTTGTATTGCGGTGGGAAAACAGTACAAACACAGACTTGGACTTCCATGCGTATCTTGACCACACCTATGATAAGAGGGTTTGGTACGGAGGGAAGACCTACGGAACGGAACCGAACAAGATGTGGCTCGACTACGACTATACAATGCACAATGACACAGGTAGAGAAACACAGCCGGAGATCATCACAGTTATGGGCTATAAGAACTCTACTATCTCCTTGCAGATCAATAACTTCAACCGAGGTGTCCTCAAGGAGGAGGTAATCGTAGAGATATTCGATGCGAGCCAAAAGCTTTTGAAAAAGTACACGATTCCGTATTACGCATTGTCAGGGGAGAAGAAATACTGGGTCTGTGACGTTGATCTGGCCACGAAAGCCATTACCGACAAGCTGAAGGAGATACCTTCAATGGGGACATTTAACTAAGGCGGTGAGACCAATTGCCGAGTGCTAACCGAACGCTTAGAGGTAATAAACGGAGGGCTGTACACGACAGGCTCATCGTTCCTAAGAACGGTTTCCAACTGCCTGCCGACCCTCCAAGACCTATCATCGAAGACCTACCAGATAAACCAGTAGGTCAGCGATGCACAATCACTCACGTAATAATCTATGAGATGTATGTTACCTATGAGGGTAAGCCTGCTAGGAAAATCCACCGAATCAAGTTCTCTGATATTGTAGGTAACCCGGTCACGGAAGAGAAACTTGAGCAGGGGTATGATCTGGTTACTCAGCAGGGCGAGACGATCACTGTTAAGTGGCATCACAATGACGGTAACTGGGCACGCTCCGCCCTGATTCTACACAATAAGAAAGCCGCAAAGACTTCCTATTACGAACCTAACTGGGGTAACGTCTATGGTGTAGGTCTTGAGTGGATTTCCTGTGACGGTACTCAAAGCGGTACTATCTGGGCCAATCGGCATTTAGGTAACACAAGTTCGACGGTAAACAGTGATGGTACCATCACCATCAATATTAACTACTTCTCTAGTACCGCTGAGCCTGACCATGCCCCTACAGCAGTTCGTGGTGGGCTGATGTTAGGAAACCCAGAGCCTTATCGTACCATGTGGCTAATGGGGCAAGAGCTACCAATACGTGTATTCCCCGCCCTTGGGGAGATAGGTAGAGGTTGCATGTTTGGGTTCAATCCAAACGTTATGAACTTTGTGAAAGTTGCTCCTGCTCTACCTACTTGGTTAAGACTGACCGGACAAGGTACAGCCCGTGGTGATGCTATCGGTATTAGTTGGGCTAAAGATGAGTTCCATACTTTGCCGGTCCGCCCGGCCATTGAAGTCGAAATGTCTCCTGTTGTCGATAGGGTGAATTTCCCGAACGCTCAGGAGATCAATGGACTCTACGTCTTCCCTATGCGTGTCGGGAAATACAGGACTGGTAATGTATCAGGCTCTACTATATTCTTCCACCACAGAACTGAAGGTGAGTGTATAGTCAGAATTTATCTACTTGAGACCGACGACCAAGGTAACCCTCAATATACCCTAATGAAGAAGCAGTATCATTACTATTGGGGACCTACTGGTAAATCTTGTCCAGTACTTGAGGAAGAGTATACAGGAACCTTGCCATATCCAGAAAAGCCTATGGATACTTGCGCGGGAGTGGAGCCGCCAAGTGATGTACCGGACTACAGCGGAACTATTACCGATTTGGGGTACTTCTGCAACAACTCCATCGACCCCGACTCGATTGACCAGTACTACTGGAATCTACCTAGTCTAGGCGTTCCAGAGAACTTCTGGGAAGGGTTCAACTACATCCACAAAAACTTGTGGGGAGACAATGAATTTTACATCAACACGGGGGACAAGTTCTACCCGTACCTATGGTTACTGGTCATGTCTTCTATGTCAGGAGATGTGGATGTACCGGAGTTGGCCAAGGATTGGCAAGAATTTAAGTCTTGGGCGGCCTCTGCCGAATCTGGTATTAGCTGTCTAAACGACTTCCAAAAGGCTATGGTATACATGTCCAACAATCTGGGGTTGCCTGTTCTGTTCTATAACAGGACTGGAGTGGATAGGTACCTGCAAGGTAACATACTGGACTTGATGGCCAGATACATCAACGAGACTAAGCCGTTCGCGTATGAGTATCTGACATTTAACCAGTCCCATACAGACCCGAGCGTAGGAGCGTACAACTTCGACCCGTCCTATTACTACCGTCAACAGAACCCAGAGTGGGACAACTACAAGTCCTTTATCAACATTGAGCCTGAAGGTATGGATTTCGGGGATGAGAATTTCCGATTAGGTTCTCAGATCGTGAAGTCTATGGGTATTTGGTTGACAGACCCCGCCCATCCGACAGATTACATCATTACACAGTCTGGGTTCACGTCACCGGACATTCATCCAACGAATCCAATCCACAGGTACCAGTATGACTGGTGGACAGGCTCACTGCTACAGGATTATAATGACAACTTCAAAGCATACGTGGCGGCTCAAATAGCAGTACACGAGATTGGTCATGCTATTGACTTCTTCGTGATTCCGTACAACAACGGTAAGCCTCTCAGTGATTCCGCTGAATGGTGCGACATCAGTGGGTTCGATAGAACGAGACCATACGACACCAGTGTCCCAGAGATCACTAAGTCCAATCCGGGCAATATAGCAGACAACGGAAAACTTGCACCTGTGTCTCCATACGGTACTACCCACCGATTTGAGGACTTTGCAGAGACTTTCCGTATGTACGTGTTCCGCCCAGACATTCTGCGGAAGTACTGGAGAGCGAAGTACGACTTCATGGAGACGTACGTGAAGCCTATGACTATGGAGAACGTGCCACTACCTGCCAACTAGGAGGTTAATCCTATGATACTAAAGGTTGAGGGTGGCGGTCAATCCGTCACCGTTGACAATACAAACTGCAAGGTAGGGGAAGTGAAGATTCTGGCTGATGCAAACAGCCAGAGTCTCCACAACTTCCTGCATTATCACATCAATTGTGACTACCAGTTATTCAAGGAGATGTACACAGAGGAGAATGAAGACCTGCGCGTGTTTCAGGATGGGCGGTGGGTCTTAAACAAAGCAAGCGACGACTATATCAGAAAGCACATCATCCCTCTGTGCGAAGAATACGGACTAACCGTAAAGGAGGTAAAAGCATGAAGACAGAGCGCATCTATCTACGGACTACATCAGAAGACAAAAAATTTCTGCAAAAGATTGCAGAGGATAAGTACGAGGGTAATCTGTCCGCACTCTTCAATGACATGATTCAAAAACTAAGGGAACAGGAAGGTGAAGAGTAATGGAACTTCGCAAACGCGGACAACAAAGTAAGATCGAGAAGTACGGTCTCGTCGAACATGCTCTTAACCTTCTGAAAGTCACACCGAAGCTGACATATCAGCAAATCTGTGATGAGCTTAACACCATCGGCAACGTGCCGGAAGAAGATCGAATCACTCCAGACAACCTCACTCACTTTGTTCGTAACTATCCTGATGTCCGCCGCGAGGTTATGTTGGCCAACCGCAGTTACATGCGCAAACTCGTGTTTGAGAGTGCAGAGTTTGATATGCTCGGTCATCTGAAAGAGATGGCGGCGAGAACAATGTCAATGATCGAGATTATGGAGGAAATGTCTCTACAGGAAGGCAAGCTACCAAAGGCTTCTGACTACAAAGCACTAAACTCTGAGTTGCGTGAGACCCTGAAACAGATCGAGGGTATCCACAAAGAGATTTACCAGATGGAAGTCGTTCGTGAGTTCCTTATGGAGGTAGTAAAAACACTGAAGGAGGTTTCACCAGAAGCCCTATCTGCCTTCATTGCAAAAATGAAAGGCAAACGCGAGAACTCGCACATCGTTAGCGAACTGCTTCAAGGGGGACTGAAATAATGTCTAAATCTGCGGCAAAAATCTATGCGTATGTGGGGACAATGGGTGCAGGGAAGACCAAGAAACTTGTCTCCCTTTATAACAAATTTATCAGTGAAGGTAAGAACGTAGCAGTATTCAAGCACGTTAACGATGTACAACGGGGCGGGCATGTGGATGCTGTGGTTGCTCGTAACGGGGACACCGCCCCGGCCACGGCTATCGAGTCTCTATGTGAAATCCTAGGCACTGTCTTGAGTGGAGAGTTAGATGCTGTACTGATTGATGAAATCCAATTCTTCGACGATGAGGATACACTTCTGACCATTGAGTTGGCGGCAAGCCTCGGCACTGATGTCTATGTATTCGGTCTTGATATTACATCTGACATGGAGACATTTGGTCCTATGGGTGACATCCTAGCTCTTGCGGATGAAGTCAAGAAGCTAAAAGCTAAGTGTCACATCTGCGGGAGACACGCCCGCATAAGCGCGTACGTCGGTACAGAAGAGAAAGAAGGGGCGGTAAAAGTAGGTGACATCGGTGACTACCAACCTACTTGCCGTGACTGCTTCCACTTTAGCGGTAAGTTCTCCAATAAATTTACTAGTCCTGTAAATCCGACTGAAGAGGCCGGAGAACTTGTATCTGAAGATGACGAGTTTTACGAATTAACGTTCGATTTTGAGGACTTAGGGGCAGAGATCGGTGTGTACAAGTCCAGTCTCGAACAGGCGGGGTACACATATGAGGACGTTAAAGACATTAACTCCTCAGAAGGACTCACAAACCTACTGAAAGACTTGGGATACATCTAAGGGTGATATTATGAACAACAGCTTACTTGACAGTCTATTTGAAGATGTTATTACTATGGCAGAGTCTGAAAACAATTCCTTGGGGCTTTGGCGAGAGAAGCCCCTCGGTCTTGTTGACTTCTTTACTGAGATGTTAGGGGAGAAGCCGTTCCCCGGCAAGCAGACGGAGTTGCTTGAAATTGTCGAGCAAATTTTGGATAAAGATAACCTCCCTGAAGGTCATAAGTTGAAGCAGGTAACAGAGGTTGCGGCTATGTTTGGAAAAGGCTCAGGAAAAGACTTTCTCGTTTCCGGTATTGTAGCTTACGTTCCTTACCGCTTGAACTGCATGAACGACCCTCAAGGATACTTTGGATTTGGTAAAGGGGAACCCATTGACATCATCAACTTGGCTAAGAATGCTAAGCAAGCTGAAAACGTGTTCTTCACCAAGCTAAAGGCTCGTCTTGCGTCCTGTAAGTGGTTTAAGAAGGTTGACCGCCCTCCGGTTGCTTACAACGAGTACCAAGAGAAGAAGGACACTATTATATTCTACAACAACATACGTGCGTTTTCTGGTCACTCGGAAGCAGGAAGCTTCGAGGGTTTCAACCCGTTGGTAGGTATCTTCGACGAGGTTGGGGATTTCGAGTACGAACTGGCTGAGTTCTGCTATGACACCATCCGTTCGTCTGCTATGTCTCGTTTCGGTAAACGAGCATTGCTTTTGTTCATTTCTTACCCCCGTAATTCACTTTGCGGCTTTAGTCAGTAATGGCTATCGAATAATCGGGCAAAATCGGAGAACCCTGAGATGGGAACACCGAGGTAACCGGGAACACCACCCGGAACCGTAGAGCGTAGGGGCTGAGGGTTAAGGGAGAGCGCAGAAATGCGCCGCCCAATAACGCCCCCACGAGTGTCCGACACCCTACTCTATCATAGGGTGATGATGTACGCCGACCTAACGGAAAATGAACCGTTAGAGCATAGGGATAAAAAGCCCTATGGGTAACAATGTGAGTGCGGAAGACTTTATGATGTTCAAGTACAAACAAGGGCAGGACGAGAACGAGCCGGAGGTCATTTCGTCTCGTGGGGCTTCGTGGGAAGTAAACCTGAACATCAAGCGCGAAGACCTTGAGATGGACTACAAAAAAGACCCGGAAGGCGCGAAAATGAGGTTTGAGTGCATCCCGCCTGCTCAAAAGGGAGGATTCTTCCAGTACCCTGAACGTATTGATGACTGCGTTAAAGCAGGCAAGCAGAATCCTTGTGTGCTAGAGGAAATCACCATTACCAACCTTCTTGATAATGGGGAAGAACGTCACTTTGTAGGTTACGATGTTGCTCTATTCAAGGAGACATTAGAACTCGATACAACCAAGACGTACTACCTCGGTCTTGACGGCGGTATTACAAGCGACTCCTACACCTTGAGTCTGTTCCATGCAGAGACATTCTACGAGGAAGTTGTTGAGGGAGGAGACGCTGTAGAGAAGGCTCGTAATAAGCCCGTAGAAGACCTTCTGATAGAGTGGAAGCCTGACACGGTATATAAGATACCTGTAAGCGTACAGAACGTCATAGACATCGTAGAAGCCATCTGCGAGCGTGTTTACGTCAAGGCGGCTCTGATGGACAAATTCAACTCTGGTGCTATGGTACAAAAACTCATGGAATTAGGGGTGGAAGCAGAAGACAAGGTGTTCTCCAACCCGTTCCAATTGGTTATCTACACTAACTTCAAAAACCTTGCCTACACAGGTCATCTGGAACTACTAGATGACGAAAAGGCGAATGAAGACATGAAACACATCCTGTTAGTGAATGGGAATAAAATCGACCATGATAAGGGTCGCTCGAAGGATACTTGTGACGCACGTACCGCCGCCGTGTACCTCTGCTCCAATGATGACCCAGTAGAAGAGTCAAATTGGAGTATACCAACGATAGCAGGGGCGGTAAGAAAAGCATAAAACAAGGCGTTGCCTATGCGTTTAATATGGGCAACGCCTTCAACTTTTCTATAACATCGTCCTTATAGGATATTCTATAGAGAGGTATTCCCTTTCTTTTGCAATACTCGTTCTTGATTTCATCGTGTTTTCTCGTTGCATTAAATGCCCTCTTTCCTCCGAAAGCCGATACAGGCTCAAAATGTTGGATACCATCGTACTCAATCAGCCCGACAAGTTTTCCGTTTTTAAATATGGCGAAGTCGAAAGGAAGAGGTAGCTTATTCCTACAGTCAGGGAACTTGTACTCACATTCAAATTCAACACCCATTTTGCTCAGGTACTCGGCTATAGTCTTCTCACCTTTTGACTGTGCGCAGTGGGGACAACCTCTATCGTGTGATAATAAGTTAGTTAACGTGACCTTGTTTACCTTATCAGGGTGCTTTGGACACCTGTACTCCAGTTTATGCCTGACACCGATGTACTCAGTAGATAAAAGTTCATACCCTCTTTCTTGAAAGAAACTACGAACCTGTTCGTAACTATACTTAATACAATTTCCTGCGCAATAAGGACATCCCTTCCCTGATTTAAGGTTGGTGTAAGATATAGCATTGTCTTTATCAGGATGACGAGGGCACATGTATTTAAGCGGTGCATGGGAATTGACGTACTCTCTTGATAATAATACATATCCCCTTTCCTCGAACAGTTTTTTGACTTCCTCATACGTAGGCTTGGCTACCCCTGAGCAATATGGACATCCTGCTCCTCTTTTCAATGAAGCCAAAGAAATGAATAACTCCTTGTCAGGATGTTTGGGACACCTGTACCTCAATTTCTCATGCGAATTAGTCCTACTATCTGATAACAACTCATATCCTCGCGAGGAAAATAGATTCCTAGTTGTATCTATATCTTCTCTCAGTTTATCATGCCCCTTCTCCCATCCACAGTATTTACAACCACAGCCCCTTCGCACAACCCTCAAGGACATGTAAAGTATTTTATCTGGGTGTTTAGGACAACGGCATTTCATTGGTATCGTGTTGTTAATATACTCGTCTTCCAACAATTCTAAATTTACTTTCTTAAAGCACTCTCTAGCCTGCTGTATAGTCAGTTTAGCGGGCATAACATCACCTCCGATGTTAAGTATAACGCATGTGATTTGAATTTCTAACAACTAGAAGAAATCACGCATTGGAGTATGCCTACCATCGCAGGGGCGGTAAGGAGATAGGGTGCATTACGCACCCTTTTTTAATTTGTCCTTGTCTACTTTCCGCATCCAACGGTAAAGCCGGAGGACCTGTGTAAGGTCAATTTTGTAGAGGCGGGATAGAGCCATAAGAGCACCTTCCTCAGTAATGCCTATTGCTTTGGCGTTAATTGGGGTCCCATCAATATCAACTACAGATACTTTAAAATAAAGAGAGTCAGGAATCTTGCGAAGTGAGTTTGTGACATTGGTATTGCCGTGACCAACGGCACGAAGCAGGTCATTCAAGCAGAACATGAGTTCACCTTCCACTAAACCCACCCGAACCGGGTGATTCCCATATTTAAGGACTGTCCCCAGGTCTTTACTAGCCATTGATACCTCTCCCTTATCAGTACTCTCACTTATACTGTCACTATTTTGCATTAATTGGTTGCATGAAATTAGAAAGTGAATGGTAACATCTCTTCTTTTCAAAAATAAAAATCTTTGAATGGTATTTTTGGTCACGGATTTTAAAAATAAAAATCTTTGTAGTGTAAATTTTACTATGGAAGTATAGAAATAGTACTTAAAAAGATTAAGTATAGAAATAATACTCTCCTGCGGAGAGGTTCGTCGCGGGGATGTGAAGTTTTACTCTACTGTCCTTATATTGAGAGTGTACGCACAACGGCGGCCGCGCCGCATAGGGGGATGTCTATGAAAAAGATTTTCGTTTTGGATACCAATGTCATCCTGTCAGACTACATGTCTATTTATGCTTTTGAAGATAACGTAGTCGTACTGCCCTCTACTGTCCTTGAGGAGGTAGACTCTAAGAAAGATCGTACAGATGGCGTTGGCCTCAACGCCCGCGCCTTTAGTCGTGAGATTGATAATCTTCGCAAGATTGCACCCCTCCACAAGGGAGTGCCTCTACCCAACGGCGGGACATTGGTGACAGATATTGTACCTTCCGCATCTTCCGTTTACGACTTCTTTATGGAGAAGACCCCTGACAACGCTATTCTAGCTTTAGCGTGTCAAATAGGAGGTCGTGAGGAGTCTCCTGTTATCTTGGTATCCAAAGACGTTAACATGCGCGTCAAAGCCGATACGGTTGGCTTGGTGGCGCAGGACTACATGAACGATAAGGTACTCACCTCTGCTGATGATAAGTACAAAGGCTTCAGAGAGATCGAAACCGATAGTGATTCCATTAACACCTTTTACTCTGAGAAGTCCCTGCCGATGGACGGATTTAACGAGAACGAATTTATAATTTTAAAACATAGCCGTCAGAGCGCTCTGGGGCGCGTATACGGCGGTTTTATGCGTCCCCTATATAATTACACTGGCCAACTCGTTTGGGGCCTTACAGCGCGAAATGCGGGCCAGAGAATGGCATTAGATTTGCTACTCGACCCAAACATCCCTCTGGTGACCATTACAGGGAAGGCGGGGACGGGTAAAACACTCCTCGCACTCGCCGCCGCCCTTCAACAGACGTTGGATGATAAACGCTATCGCAACGTGCTTGTAGCGCGTCCTGTAGTCCCTATGGGGAATGACATTGGATACCTGCCGGGCGAGATGGAAGAGAAGCTACGCCCTTGGATGCAACCGATCTACGACAACCTTGAGTTCTTGTTCAACTGTAAGAACGAGAGCGACCTAGACAAAATCCTCGCGGGTATGCGTGAACTGAAGGTAGAGGCTCTCACGTACATTCGCGGACGATCTATCCCTGAGCAGTTCATTATCATTGACGAGGCCCAAAACCTCACAAAGCACGAGATCAAGACCATCCTTACCCGTGTGGGCGAGGGTAGTAAAATTGTCCTAATAGGCGACCCTGAGCAGATTGACCACCCGTATCTCGATCAGTTTAGTAACGGTCTGACTTACGTGGTAGAGACCATGAAAGAGCAAAAACTTGCGGGGCACGTACATCTGGAGAAAGGTGAACGCTCTGCATTAGCACAGTTGTGCGCCGACATGCTATAAGGATGGTGCTTGCATGCGCATCATTAGTAACACAAGCTATTGGGCGGCAAGTCGTATTGCATGGAGTCTCGGACTTAAAAGAGGCGAGTGAAAATTCGTATCAAGTCATAATATAGACCATAGCGGTATTCGGTTAGAGTTGCAGGGGCGCAGATGTCATCCGCATGAGTTAGTAGGTTATTTTACTGAAGCAGAGAGATGGTATTTATACGGCAGGTACGAGGACACGACCTCCTGTAGTTAATGCAGGTGGTTTCCTCACTATACTGAGATTTAGCTAGTGAAGGTGGTGATCTTGTGGGATTCTTTGAAAGACTCTGGTCTTTCGTCACGAGGCCTTGGGGCGGGTTTAATAAGCAAGAGTACTCCAGAAACGAACGAACCGTTACTGCTAGTAACTTCGGCGGGAGCAAGAAAACTGACGCCATGGAAGGCGGGCAAGTACCTAAGCTCCGAAAACACATGCTACTTAACGATGTCACGTTAAAGCGGTACTCGCCAAGGGAGGTACTTGAAATCTTGAAGTATAACCACCCTGATGTGTCTCAAGCGGTGTGGAACTTTAAGATCATCGGCAACTCAGGGTACCGGGTGAAAGTAACCCTACTGGATGGTGTTACTGAACACAAGTCAGGGCAGAAGCTGATCGAGGACTTCCTACGTAATCTTGAGTTTTACAACACGAACGGATACGAGAAGTCGAAGAGCATCAACAAGCTGACAGACGAAATGATTGACAACATCCTCATTCTCGGCGCGGCCTCGATGGAAATGGTAATGGACAGGAACTTTGAAAACGTTCTCTACTTTGCTCCTGTTGACCCTGACACTATCTCGTTTGAGATGGAGCAAGGGCGGCTTGTTCCCTACCAAACCACAAGCCGTAACGGAAAAGTAAAATTAGATATTCCCACGTTCTTCTATGAGGGACTTGACGAGTCGGTTACAGACCCATACGGAACGTCTCCATTCCTGTCGGTAATCCAGACTATCCTGTTCCACTTACAGGTGCTTGAAGACCTGAAGATGATTATCCACAACCAAGGGTACGGAAAGTACGACATCAAGATTGTTGAGGAAGTCCTACTGAAGCGAATGCCGGTCAACATTCGCAACAACGAGGTGAAGAAACAGGCGTGGTTGGACGAACAGCTTAAATCAATCATTGAAGCCTACTCCAAGCTAGACCCTGACGCCGCCTTTGTTCACTTCGACTCCGTTGAAGTAGGCATGGTGGATGCGGCCAAGGCTACTATCGACCCGCAGAAGATTATGGCTGTGATCGACGCTATGATGAACAATGCTCTGAAACAGTTCTCCACCCTCATGGGGCGGCGCAGTACAGGCCAGACCGAACAGTACGCAAAAATGGAAATCAAAATCTTCATGAAGTCTGTACAGCGAGTGCAACGTATGATTGAGTCCATGTTCTCTAGGGCACTGACGAAACTGCTCAACATCAACGGTATGCAAGGATACGTGTTCTTTAAGTTTAATGACACTGAAATCCGTACCGAACTGGAGAAAGTGAATTTCGAGCAGATTGCGATTCAAAACGCCCAACGTAAACGCGACAACGGATGGATTACGCAAGACGAGGCCGCCGAGGAGATCACTGGCCACAAAGCTGTTGGTGACCCTGATAAAGAGATGCTCGGCATCGTCAAGTCTGAGCCGAAAGGGGCGGCGGACGAACGTCAGCCAAATGACCCTCAGTCCTCTGATAGTACATCAAACACCTAGCAGGAGGTAAAGAAATGGAAGGAGCCTTATTTATCTTTAGAGATGGTACTAAGATTACTGGACATAGCCGACCTGATGATATTGTAGCCAAGTACAAGAGACTACAGGAAAAGGGTGCTCAGGTTCGGATTTCAGGCAAAGAAGTGCTGAAGATTGTGAATGATGGTGAGGTTATCTACTTCGCACCTGCATAAGCTGTGTACGCCCCTGTGTTAAAGGGGCGTTTTCATGTCCTTATAATAAGTCCAGATTGGCTTAGGGGGTGTACGAGATATGCCGCGTCCTACTCCGGCTCAACTGAGGAAAATCAATAAACTTTCCCAGACTGAGTTGAAGGAAGACCAAGTGTTCGTATTCCGTAGCCTATCTGCTGACACCCTTCCTGTTACGCGGTGGGGTTGGTTCGGAGAGTACAGCATCAACATGACCGAGAAGATGCTTCATAAGCTGAAGAAGGATTACCAAAAAGGCGTAGGTCTTTTGGCTTCCCATAACAGCTATCGTCTTCCGTTTGGTCGGACTTTCGATGCAGAAGTACTTGCAGATGAGGTTGACGGAGAAAGCGTTAAGACGCTGTATATCGACCATTACATCGTCACCCACGTCGAGGGTGAGAACGGAGAGCGCAGGGAACTGAATACTGAAATTGGGATGACTACGCGAGAGATCGCTGACCATATTTCGGTAGGACACACGTTCGACACTTCTATTGGGTTCTCGATTGATGAACCTATCTGTTCGATCTGTAAGAATAACATCCACGATTATGAGAAGTGCGAACACCTTCCCGGCCTGACTTACGATGTCGATGGCGAAATGGTTCGTTGTGACATTATTGCTGATAGTGGTGAAGGCATCGAGAACTCCTTGGTGTATGCCGGGGCGGTAAATCGAGCGACTATCCAACGAGCACAAAAGGGTTTTGAAGGTTCCGAACAGTTTTCTGCTAACGGTCTACAAGAACCCGTTAAATTTGGCGAAATGGAACTCTATAATGTAGACGACATTAAGAGTTTGCCGAAGGGTGCAAAGATTCTGTGTTTCCTGTCAAAAGGAAACCTGCAACTCTATACTAATACTCCTGAGCGCAGAAACTTCATGGAGTTCAAGAAAGGACGTGAAGAGATGGGCGCAAACGCACAAGCGCAACCGCAGACACAGGAGACCGATCTGGTAGCTATGTCTGTATCTGCCGAGGATATGGTGCTCAAGTCTGTGCATGAGGCTGAACTGGCTAAGAAAGAGGATGAACTGCAAGTAGCTCTGGGCCGCATCTCCGAACTGGAGGCGCAACTGAAAGCAGAGCAGGCACGGGTGGAGGAACTTTCCGTTAAAGCCGCTCTCGCTGACCAGTTCACTGAAAGCTTGATTGAGGATACTGTCAAGGCAGGCGTAGCCGCTCGCGGTAACGCATTCAACGCAGAGCGTTATGAAAAATATCTGCGCACTCTCAGCGTAGAGGAGATTAAAGAAGAACTGGCGGCCATGAAGAAAGAGTTCTCCGGTGCTATCCAAGAGGCGGCGGCTCAAGTAACAGAGTCCGAAGCTGAAACCGAACGCAACGAGGCTCCTCTTCAACAAATGAGCAAAGCCGAACTCCGTCAGGAAGCCGCTAAGATTGCTTTCCAACGCTACAAGCGTGAGGGCGGCAATCTTGAAGAACTGACGAAACAAGTACTGGCTGAACTTGAAGGTAAAGCGAAGTAATAAAGGAGGGTAAACACAATGGCAGGTAATGTAACAGGCTTTCAGCGCCCGTATACGTTCCGTGAAAACGCAACCTACAAGACTGTAGGTGTCAGCCAAGCTGTTACTTACGGTGACAACGCCCGTGAGGTTCAGGTTCCCGAATCCGACAACATGCCTCCGGTTGGGGTTGTTACCTATCAATACGAAGACCGCGACGGCGGTACTGTAGCAGTACAGCTTGACCGAATTGCTGAGATCGAGGCAGTTGAGAACATCTCCTTCGGTGAAGATGTTATCGTTGCCGCGGGCGGTAAAGCAAAACGTGCCGCAGGTCTCTCCGCAGGCACTACTGCTTATGTACTTGGCGAAGCACAAAACACCGTTGTAGCAGGGCAAATGGTACAGGTACTGATTCGCCCGAAAGTCTACACGGTGTAATAGAGGGGGTTCCAGTAGATGTCTACCTACGGTCAACACAATATTAAGAATACACACTACGACCAATACCTTACGAATATTTCGGTGTCTTACCAAGATAACCAACAATTTATCGGTGAGACTGTCATCCCGGTCGTAGAAGTGGACAAGCAATCCGATAAGTACATGGTATTCGATTACCAAGATCACATGATCGCTGATGACGACATCCGCCGCGCTCCGGGTACGGTGGCGTCCGAAATGCGGACCGGATGGTCGGATGATGCGTTCTACTGCGAAGGCTATGCGAAGCGTTACGCTTTGTATGATGAAGAAATCGCCAACGCAGACCAAGATCGCATCTTCAACCTGAAGGAAATGGCGGCTAAGCAGGTTAAAGCGAAACTGCTCCTGAACAAAGAGTTGAAGTCTGCTGAACTGCTGACGAACCCGAACAACTTCCACCCTGATCTGCGCATCTCCTTCGGTGGCGCGGGCGACCCTGCGAAGTGGTCCGACTTCGACAACAGTAACCCGATTCTTGACATCTTCAAGATTCGTGAGAAAGCTGAGCGTCTGGGTGCTATGGATTTCAACACGCTTGTCCTGTCCAAGCCTGTTTACAACATCCTGAAGATGCACCCGAAACTGAAATCCACCGTAGCAGGTTGGACTTCTCCTGAGTTCGTTTCCGACGAACTGATTAAACAACTGCTCGGCGTTGATCGCCTGATCGTTGCTAACGCACGTAAGGCTACCTCTGCACAACGCCGCGTAGGTGAGGGCGGCCTGACCAACTACATCTGGGGCAACAACGCTATCCTGATGTATCTGCCGAACTCTCCGGGCCGTGACATCCCGGCGGCGGCTTACACGTTCCAGTGGACCAACCCGCAAGCGAACGTGGTCGGTGCTCAGAAGACCCGTGAATACTACGACGAGGCTTCTAAGACGCTGTGGATTGAAACGGAAGAGTGGTTCGCTCAGAAAGTCGTATCCAAACTGGGTGCGGTTGTTCTGCCTGACGTAGTAGACCCGCTCGTACCGTAATAAAGCATAGCATGCAATAGGTGGGCTAGGGAGGTAAATCCCTCCCACCTTTTTTGCTATATCCATAGTACCTAAGAATGGAGGTAATGTCAATGGCACGTGGTAAGAAAGCTACAACTACCGAGGAAGTAAAAGTGGATGCTGTTGTTGAAGAAAATGCGGCGGAGCAAGTAAAGCAATCCAAGGAAGAGGTCAAAGAGACCAAAGAGAAGGCTTCCACTAAGAAAGAAGAGGTCAAAGTTGTACGTGAGACCGTCCATCAACTTGGCATCTTCACTGACTACATCTACAACGTAGTGAATAAAGGGGCTAAAGTAGTCGTTGAGAACCTTGGTTACGGTGACATCTACGTAGACACTGAAGGACTTGCAAAGGTAGGTCAGTCCAAACGACTGATGTTCAAAGAGTCCATCGAGTTTGAAGGTGTAGAGAAGGTTTATCTGGCATCCGCAAGTCAACCAGTAGCACAAATTCTGGAAATCAAGTAAGGTAGGTGGTCTTTATGGCCCTTATCATTGACCCTAGTACCGACACTATGTTTTATGATTCCGTTCGCAGGTTGCTCGGCGGGGTCGATGAGGACATTCTACCTAACGAGGACATTAGCGACCCTGCTATTCTCGATATGGCGGAACTGCGAGTCATCGACCTAGTTCCCGATTACACTAACCTGTCACCTACTGACTTTGCAAAGGTCAGACTTGCGACAATCTACATCGTAGCTTCCCTCCTGTGCCCTTCTATGGCTAACAGGGTTGACATAGAGGTTAAGACGATTGATGTCCATTGGAAGCGTAAGTCAATCAACTACGCTGAGTTGGCGCAGATGCTACTCGACAGGGCATTGGATTTACTGGATGATCTAGTCGAGCTTGGAGGAGACCCTAGGATTTTCGCGATTGCTCCTTCTAAAAGGGCGGTGAGGGCGCGTGAAAAAGGCAAAGGCCCGTATTATTAAGACACAGGGCACGGACGTGCAGGTAACACGGTACATGTCCGGTGTCCCTGTCACTTTTGAAACTAAGGCCCTCCTTGGGAGGATGAACAAGCAAGTAACCAACATGAAACAGTTGGAGAGCTTCAAGGAGGGCATATTCCTGCCTGACTCTGGTGTGGACGGCGGTGATTTCGTGTACAACTTAGCGCAGGGCGAGAACTATGTCGTGAGTGCCACCCACCTAGAGCCGTACAGAAACAGTACTATCTCTATTGTTGCCACGATGTTGAAATGTAATCACCTAATGACGGTAAAAAGCCTACAAAAAGTGGCAGACACGAGGGGCAACCTGAAGACGGAACTCGTCACCACTTACACAGGAATCCCTTGCTTTTTAGAGCAGGTAACAAATGAACTACGCCAGATCGACGCGGGCATCCACCCGGACACCGAGTACAGAATCTACACTTCTGCATTGGACATTAAGGAGACAGATCAAGTAACTATCCATATCCACGCCAAGGAAGAAGCATTCAAGGTAATCGCCCTTGATTTCGTCACTTTCCCTAAGATGTTGGTTATGGAAGTAAGCCGAGACGTAAGGAAGTGAGAACATGGGCAGGTTTATCGGCTTCGATGAAACTGGCTTTATCGCCGCCCTGAAAAGGGCGGTGAAAGGTGTATTGGACACCGTAAGCAAGAACGTATACAGGTCCATGCTTCACAACTTGTCTCAACTGAAGGTTCGTAGTGTAGATGCGGAGCACGTCTCTTCATTCCCACACGCGATACGTATGACTAATAAGGTTGCGGCCACTAAGTTCGTTACCCACTTCGGTATGTCGAACAACAGACCTAACCAGTCATTCCGCGCTCTGTACTACGAGTACGGTACAGGGTCAAACATGCGGCCTCCTAGCAACTGGTCTCCTTCTGACGAATGGAATAACTGGAACCCTGTTCGTCCGAAACAGAAAGGAGCACCGATCTACTATCGTGGCGGAAAATGGCAGGACTTGGGTGGAAACTGGCATAAAGGCGGGGTTAATCCGGGAGTGAAGAAGATCATCCCAAGGAAGAACCCTTACGGGCATCCAGTGCGAGCGCATTACTGGTTCAGAGGGGCGCTGAGAGAAGGGACAAGGAACCTCGATACGCTTGTTCTCCAAGCTGTTAAATCTGTGCCAGTTACTTCTTATATTAAGATACGAGATATACGAGCAAGGATGTGATGTGATGTCCCTCTTACGTATGTCAGACCTATACGCATACATCCACACCGTCCTGCGAGAGGATGAGGTAATTCGGAGTCTGATGGGCTTCACTCCATCCACAACTTTGGAGGAAATGGCTCAGAAGATTCAGAAGAAACGCAAGCCTACGAGCCTTGTATCAGAAAACCTCCCTATCATTTCGTTTTACGCTAATCCCGGTTTGCGAGGGGACAACCACCTAGAGTATATGGTAGCCTTCGACTTTGACATCTATGTACTAGATGGGGATGAGGAGACTGCCATCAACATAGCAGATCGGATTAACGAATTGTTCAACGAGCAGTACATCGGGTTGAAGTGCGTGAGTTCGCTTAAAAGCGAGTTTATGACAATGGGTGAGGTCGAAACCGACCAAGAAGACACCTATCAGTTTTTCACGCAAATTCTTTTCACTATTGCGATTGAGGGGTGAACCTGAATGGCACACGCCACCACCAAGAACAAAAAAATGATTATCAAAGGTGCGGGCAAGTTCATGGCTAAGATTCCCGGCTGTGACGAACTTATCACACTAGGTACCCTGAACTCCATGCGCCTTGACATCCAATTGGATATGCAGGACATCGAGGGCGGCGACTCTTCCGTACCTCTGGATACTCTACTGCGTAAGAAGACTATCGACATTACTGTCGAGGACGCCAAGTTTGACCTGAACATGGTTCGTCTAGTGCTTGGTTCCAAACTGCGCGAAGGTGTAACTGGTGCCACTTACAAAATTGTAACCGAGACTGCCGTACTGCCTGCCTCTGCACCGTTCACTGTAAGCCTGTCGCAGGAATCTATCGCTAGTCCGGCTCCGGTCGTTCGTTTGAACAACGCCGCAGGCGTAGAGTTGCCGTCTACGCACAGTGTAGCCAACAACGAGGTTACTGTTACTAGTGGTGTAACGGGCGGCGAGACCGTGTTTATCTCCTACGCAGTGGCGGCTGTGGCAGACAAAGACGGTTACGTATGGGTTCTGGAAGAGAAGCATACCGTTAAGAACGGTAAAATCACTCTTGGCTTCGGTAGCTCCTTGTTTGAGGAAGACGGTGACAAAACCCGTCACATCTCTATCCGCACGCTCAAGGATAACAAACCGCTGAAACGTATTACTGGCGGCTCCCCTGCCGAGCACGAGTATGTTGTTAACCCGAACACTGGCGAGATCACGTTCAACTCTCACATGGAGAATACTGACGTTTACGTCAACTACAAACGCACTGAAGTCGTTGACGTTCTGGACATTGCTACACGTGATTTCCCGCTTACGGTCAGCATTGTACATGACGGTCTGTTTGAGCAAAAAGACGGTTCTCTGCAAGGCTATCAAACCGAACTGTACGCTTGCCGCGTGAAGTCTAACTTCACTCTGGATGCGGCCCGTCAACAAGCGTCCACTCACAGTGTGACACTGACGGTTATCGACCCGGAGCGCCCGGACGGACGGCTTGGTACGATGAAGCGTTACGAAGTACCGAATCAAAACCTGTCCGACCTCTGCTAATGAGAGACTCCCTTCAGGGAGTCTTTTTACATTTCCTTGTTCAGATTGTACGCCAACTTCTTATCATGTTCTATGACGATGAGTCGTCTTGGGTGTAAGTCTCCTTCCCCCTGCTTACACCCATTTTTCTTAACCATTTAGGGGGAGGAAGTGAAAAGGGGGTTAAGTAAGAATGAGTGAAGATCGTAATATGGTCATTCCTAAGAATGGCGGCACTTCTGAGGAAAAGGATACTAAACAATCACAGGTTATGCAAGAGGAGCCTATCACGCAAGAGGAGTCCGAGTATATCGAGAAGGTGTTCTTTGAGGACGACGAGGAAATCCGACTGCGGGACGGGCGTACGTATCGCATCCCTCCGTTGGGGTTGAAGGATGCACGCAAGCTGATGAAACTTCTAAATACGATTGATACCGCCATCATCATCTCCAACCTCATGACAACGGAGGGCGAAGATGATGATAGATACGACGAACTCATGGAAGTCCTTCTGATGGCGTTCAAGCCGTACTACAAGCACGTCACCGTCGAGTATCTGTCCGAGTACGTTGACCTCGTAATCGCCAAACAGATTATCGACGCTATGATTGGATTGAACGGACTAAAAAAGTTGTTGTAACAACGAAGGAGGAAGATGCCGAGTACGAAAGCCGCCCTCCTATCGACTGGTCTAACATCTTCTTCAAGTTAGCCCATTACTGCAACTTCGATAAGTATAAGGTATGGGATTTAACCCTACCTCAACTCAACTACTACTTGAAACAATGCCATGAACATATCGACTTCACGGTTAAGGTATCCACTATGGGATTCAGTTCTCTGTTCGGTGGTGGCGGAGGTTCTTCTGATGAAGGGGAAGTCCCGGCAGGATTCACTGGTAAGACTGAGGACGGAGAATACATTGACGGATACAAGGTAGCCACGGCAGAAGATATGGAATGGTTTGCACGACTTCTGTAACTCCTGTTCTGCTTCCTTTTTGGGAGGGAGCAGGAGTTTTACTTTACTAAGGCGGTGATAGTATGCCTAACGAACTACCTAATCTTGGTGCGGACGTGGTATTGGAGTTTCAACAATCCATAAACAACATCCGCCTGTTTGGAGAAGCCTTAGAAGGTCTCGATGCTAAATTCGGTAGTATGGAGAACCGAATTAACAGCATGAGGTCTTCTTTGAACGCGCTCTCCGGTCAAGTTTCTAGGGGTAGTGGGAGGAACCTTCGGGCGGAAATTGAGCGAGAATTGAACGACCTTATTGCAGGTAACGGCATCGTCGTATCCAAAGTAGGTACTGCCGCTTTCAAAGTCAACGCTGAGACGGTTCGTTCCGTTTTCAGCAGGGTGGAAGCCGAAATCAACAACAAGCTTGCCGAAGCCTACAAGAATATCGTTATTCAGGTTGACCCTTCTCTACAAGTAGGTAAGGTTCCTATCGGCAGGGATGACTTCGAGGAAGTAAACAAGGCGATTGCTCGTCTTGTTCGCGTTCAGTTGAATAACCTTGTGGCGGCTCTCCAAAAGCACGGAGCAGGTCTGATTTCTGCTCAAGACCTTGCCGCAATCCAGTTCCATATCGGTAAAGGTACTGTTCAGCAGATTATCAATAAGGTGAAAGACCACCTGAAAGATATTCTGTTGAAACCTAACCTTGGAACAGGGGCGCAGTTGGAGTTCACTGACAGGGATTTGGAAAGAATCTTTAACGCTATCAGAAACAGGGTTAGAGAGTCTATCCAAAATACTATTGAGCAGGTTAGCGCCAACCGCGAAACTGCCAACTTCGCAGAAAACATCCAACGTCTACACAATGCTGTAGACGATTCTGCTAGGGAATACATTCGTAATGTGACTCAAGGCATCAATTCGATTAGTGCCCTGTCCATGACCAAGCCTATCAATCAGTTGAGTACGCAACTGAAACGCTTCATGGCTAAAGAGTTGGGTACGGACTTGGATACCTTTAACAGAATGTTCGCTCAACACCAGTTTACTAACGCGGACATCAACTCGGCTGAACTTCGCCGTCAGTTTGCTCGTTTGGAGCAAGCATTGAACAGAAAGATTGGCGGCGGACTGCATGAAGAAGTCAAGGAAATCATCAAGCAGATTGAAAGTGTACAGATTAGTTACTCTCCTAAGCTTCGTTACCATCTGATTCAGGAAATCAACCGAATCAACAACCAGATTGTCAAAAAGATTCGTGAACAGATTGACCTACAGTTTGCGAACATGAGGGCGGAAATCGACAGTGTAAGAGTTGCTCCTAAAGACATCAACCGTAGCCGTAGGATTCGGGACTTGGGGCGAGTCGAGCGTGACGAGCCAATCGACACTCGCAGAAGGACTAGAGAGACAGCACCTTTAGCAAGTGACCCATATGCAAGACGTGACGCTTACTTCAACAGCTTCGGTCTTGAGGGTGCAATCATCAACACGGTACGCCACATCTTGGCAGGTTCTATCGTTGGTGCGCCGCTCATGATGTTGTATCAATCTGTCGAGTCCTTCAAGACATCTCAGACAGAGCAATTGAAGATGTTCAACAACTTGGTGCTCAAGGACAGCTACAAGATGGAAGATGAGGAAGGAAGGAAAACAGACCGGATTGACTTCGCCAAGGTCAACCGAGACATTCAAAGTCTGATTCCTAGCATCAAGCAGACCTCCCTACTTTATGGTGTTAAGTACGGCGACATGAGCCAAGTAGCGACTATCGGTTCTCGTTTGCTTGATGACCCTCTTGAAATCCGCAAGTTCATGAGCGTGGCAGGTCAGATTAAAAATATCGACCAAGAAGCCGACATCGTAGAAGTAGTCGCACCGGGCTTAGAAGCTATCATGGCGCAGTTCGGTCTTTCTGTAGGGGAACTGGACAGCGTAGTCAAAGCCTTCGCCGTAGCGACCAACGTAACCAAAGCGACGACTGAGGAAATCATGCAAGCCCTTATGCGCTCCGGTTCTACGTTCCGGGCGGCAGGGGTATCCGCAGAGAAGGCTATCGCCATGACTGCCGTGTCCGTACAGGCTACTGGTTTGTCTGGTGAGAACATCGGTAACTTCTACAAGTCTATCATTCCTCGTCTGCAATCCGATAGTTCTCTCAAAGAACTTGAGAATATCGGAATACAAGTCTACGACAGGGATGCTATGGGCAGGTTGGTTGCTAGGTCTGCTGACCAGATTCTTGAAGAAGTTGCACGTAAGTACGAAGGTTTGGCTGACCCTAACAAACGTGCTGTAATCATGGACATCTTCGGAACCTATCAGTCCGCAAAAGGTATGACGACCTTAGAGGAATTTGAGAAGTTCAAAGAAGTCCTTGACGCTATGGAGAAGTTCAGAGAAGAAGACTTCATTCAGATGATGGCGAACAGCACTCAGTCCACTATCGTCAACATGGACAGGGCGGCAGTCAGCATGGAAATCGCCTTCGCTTCCTTAATGGAAGAATTGACTCCGCAAATTAACAGTGTAACCAACGCAATAACATCCTTGTCTGACAACATCACCGAGAACAGTTGGTGGATTGCTCAACTGATTGACATAGCCGCCAAGGGTCTTTTAGGGTTTACCGCATGGTACACTGGAAGACGTTTATTCGGGGCTGTAGGCGCTATGTCCGGCTACGAGAAAGAGACCAAGGCTTCCAGAGCATTGGAAACTCTACTCGGTCGTGAAAGCGTCTACGGTAGGTGGAACAAAGAAGGCAAACTGTCTTCCTTGTCTGGTCTGATAGACGAAGACCTCTTGTCGCGCACACCTGCCAACGAGAGGTTCATGCGTAGTGCATTGAACAACGCGGAACTTCGCCCTTACCTTGACAGAATCGTGGCTATGAACGACGAGCAAATGAATAGGTTCAGGGAATACCTGCAAGAGCATAAGCCGGAAGGAAGGGCTTACAATCTGGCAGAAATCCTCCGCGCTGTGGACGAGTACGAAGGATACAGGGGCAAACTTGAACTTACGGACGAAGAAAAGTGGGGCAGAACAAACTTCAACTCTAAGACCCTCGCAGGAAACGCCAAACTAAAAGGTGTATTTGCAGATGGGTTCTTGGACAACTTTATCGACGACATCCGCGATAAAGAAAAGTTCGAGCAACTGGTCAGTGGTGATAAAGGTCACATCTACACCAAGCTTGCTCAACTTGATGCAGAACAGTTGAATCAGTTCCAGAAGCATCTCGAGGAAGTCCACAAGTCTACCGGACTGGTAATCAGAGACCTAGACGACCTTGGTAGGGAGTTGGATAACTACAGCAGAGAGCAGAGAAAGTCGATAGAAGTGACTCGTAGCGCTCATCCTGAGTTCAAGAAACTCAGAGTCGAAATTGACAACATCAATAAAACGCTTAGTCAGACAATGCGTAGCCGTCTACTGGATGGGTTTAACAACTTCCTTAACGACTTGCCGAACAAGGCAAGAGGGGCGGCTAGTGGGTTAGCGACCTTGGGCAAAGGTATAGCAGGAATCCTTGGTCAGTTAGTGTTGGCTGTAGGTCTCGGTGAAACCATTTCTGGAATAGCGTACAATGCTACGGTATCTCAGGAACAACGTGAACTGGATGAAGCCAAGGCTAACATTAAGAACCTTGAGCAAGCACGTAATACCCTCAACATCTACAAGCAGGATGGGTTTATGGGCTTCCTTGAAAAAGGGTTCCACGACCTGTATTTGTACTACGGTTCTGCGGCTAACTTCCTTGGCAAAGTCACTGGCGGAGACCAAAACCACTACGGAGTAGGTACTGCAATTGAGACTGTGAACGAAATGATGAAGGTAGCTAAAGAGCAGTACGGTATGGATAAGGACATTAACGATGCTAACGCCTTCGGTAAGTGGATTGACAAGAACGGCGGAGAGAAGATGATGAACCAACTCATCGACACACTTGCCAATAAAGTAGACCCTGAAACGGGCATGTCTAAGCTAGAAGAACTCCGCAAGAAAGAACGAGACCTGTACCTAAAACAATACCAAGAAACTCAGATCAAAGAGGAAGAACAGAGAATACTGGAAGAAAGAGCAAGGGCGGCTCGTGAAAAAGACATAGCGCAGAAGATGGCGGCTCGTGACTTTGGTTCCCTGTCCGGTGAAACCATCAAGCAGAGAATCAAGGAGAACCTTGAAAAAGTCAACGCTGAGAATACGACTCAGACTCTTGACGCTCTGTTAAGAGGTATGAAGACAGACTCCGATGAGTACATTCGTATGCGTAGAGAGCAAGCGAACAAGTTGCTTGAAGTGTACCGGAAGGAAATCGGCGCTCTTGAAGAATATATCAGCAACCTTGAAAAAGCCTTGTCGATGGCTAGAAGATTGGCTGAAACACCAGAAGAAAAGCAACAAGTAAAAGACATGGAAGAAGACTTGGCACACAAAAAGAAAGTAAAAGAAGAACTGGATAAAGAATACGGCGATGAACAGAAACGTGTAGATTACGAAGGCAAGCGTGACGTGTTGAACGCTAGTCTACAGGCTATTAACAACAGGCTGAACGATGCTCAAATGAGGGCGCAAGCAAGAGAACTTCAAAACAGCTTGACAATGGACAGGCAAAGCAAGGAGTTCATGCAAGCTTCTATCGCAAATGAGCAACAGCTTATTGCCGATATGAGAGCCAGAATCAATGAACTCAAGGCAGTAGACCAGTCTGTTGACAACGAAGGTAACGTACCTCGTCAGATTGCGGCTCTCGAAAACGCAATCCGTTCGTCTCAGGTCAAGATTAGAGAACTTCAACTCGCTCAGATTGGGCTGTATAAAGAAGACTTGGCTAAAATGGACGAGGAAAGGGAGATAGAGTACCTGCAAGCCAAACTCCGTTCGGGCGGCATGGACGACGATTCCCCTTACCTGAGAAACGTCCGTATCCAACAAAACCAAGAAAAGGTAGCAGAAATCAACAAAGTGATTACCGAACTGCAAGCTAAACTGGCAAACACAACAGACCAAGAAGCTATCAAGACTATCCAACAAGAGATTAGGGACTTAACTAAGCAGTCTCTACAGGCTCAGTTGGGTATCTTGGATGAGATGAAGAATACAGGAGGTACATTCAACCTACCTGACAACGTGAAAGCCATGAGTTATTACGAGTACATCACTCGAAATAACACCCACACGACTTATACTGTTCAAGGGGGAGATACGCACGTCACTATCACCCTCCCGAACATCACTGACGGTACTTCCATCGAACGTATCCGTCAGATTGGTAGGGCGTTTGGGGAAGGTATTCACGAAGGGAAGAACTTGCGTCTACAGAAGCAAGCCAACCCGTTCGGGTACAGAGGTTGATGATAACGCCCCATCTGATAAGGTGGGGCTTCTTTTTTAAGGAGGGGTAACATGTCTCAGCAGAACACGAACTACAGCGAAGATCACGTATATAAGCGTAGGCTGTTTTATGATAACGGGTTGCGGTTTGTTGAAGTGAAGGGGAGGATGGTTAATGATTACAAGCCACCGACCCCTGTTATGAAGTCACACGCAAACTCCGCCCTACAGTCCTCGGCGGGGCTTGTACAAGGCGGTACAAGCCACTACCTCGTTACGGTAACCTTACTGTTCTACTCCAAAAAAGAGTTTGCAGACTGGATGCAGTTTATCGGGGCGGAGCATAAGTACTATGATGAGAAGGGCAGTATCTATGTCGGTGTAGTCAACGGAGAGCCTGACATCAAGACGGTAGAACAACAAACAAAGTACCTCGTCAGCGTGAACTTCCTGATGATTCGCAAACAGGAGTTTGAGTTCCGGCACCAGTCTCCGTTTATCGACACAGCAGGACATTGGGCGGAGCAATACATCAATGATATGCAGGCACGAGGACTCATTACCGTTTATGACTACAACGGAGATGCTGTTCAATACTTCCGTCCAGAAGATCATCTCTTACGCTCCGAAGGGGCGGCGTTCCTTCTGAGGACATACCGTCTCATCGACAAACTTCTAAGGGGGTACTGATATGCTTCAATGGATTGACGTAAGCCCATACGACTGGTTTTACCGTGACGTACTGGATGCTTCTCGTCTCATTCTGGACCCCAATGACAATAAGACTCTATTTGAGAGTATCCCATACAACGCTTTCAAGCCGGGCAAGGAAAGGATTGTTAAGTCTTATATCAGCACGGAGAACCAGATTGAGTTCCCGTTGCCTGGATATACACCTTCAGACGACAATCCCGTTTACTGTTACGTTGATGGGGTTCCCGTGCAGGTGGAGACGGACAAAGATAAGGTGTTCCTGCCTAACCCCATCTCGGCGGGCTTGGAAGTGATCGTAATAGCTATGGGAGAGCCTGCTTACCGTCAGGAAGGATGTCAATACACGCCATACACGATTCACGATGGAGTGTATCCTTCTGTCGAGTTGAAAAACAAGTCGGAGTACGTATTCGACATCAACTTCCACCTGAATGAAGTAGCTACAGCATTGGGTCGGAAACTGAAACGTATTGACCTTGGCCTCTTTCCGGGACAGTCTGTGCAGGAGGCTATGAAGGAGAAGGTCGGATACAGGCGTAACATGTTTACCATTGTAAACGGCGTACTTTACACATCTTACGAGTTGTGGAATATTCCGATTACCGTGGAGTATAACTACCGTGGTCCGAATGGTCAGATTATGCACACTTCTGAAAAGGTTATCCCGACATCCCCTGCGGTGCGGTGGAACGATAGGTTCTTCCCCGACGTTACGTTACTGCGGGCCGAGTTCATGTCCCTTCTGCAACGCATTAGGAAGAACCTCTACAACAGGTTCACAGACCGTGTGTACAAGCCGGTAATCAACAACGAACGGAACATAAAAGACATTCCGATGGATAAATGGTACTCTGAGGACTTGCTTGACATCCTGAATGAGAAGTACCTAGACGGGTGTTATGTGTTTCCTCTCTACGAGGATGGCACGTTCAACCCAGAGGGATGTATCACGCGGGCGGAGGCCGTAACGTATCTCCACCGATTCATTGAGTGGGCACTGGAAAGGTTTAGGTGATGACGTATGACGCAGATGAACCATGTCGATAGACCCAGTAACGCATTCCTAACTGAGATCATGCGTAAGGTCAATGCGTTTGGTCATGCCCCTAGAGTAATCGTAGAACTGGACAAATTTTCCTACGTCCGTGGACTCAAAAAGAAGTATCAGGTGGTTGAGTTTATCACGCAACAGACCACCAAGAACACAGTGTCTATCGTCCACGGCAGTGGGGTGGGAGGTACGTTCTTTGCCAATGCCCCCGTCATGCCGATTGAAGGCAAGAACAAACTGTCGGACATGGTAATCACATCTAGACACCGGACAGTCAACCCTTCCCGCCCAAAGCACAAAGGACTTGATCTTGACCTTGCCATTGGCGACCCTGTTGTATCCGTGTGGGACGGTGTGGTCACTGAGGTTAAGTATCAAGAGGGTGGGTACGGTTACTACGTGACCATCGACCACGGCAACAACATCAAGACGAGATACGCACACCTTAGCAAGCAGTTAGTGACTGTAGGTCAGCACGTCAAAGCAGGGCAACGGATTGGTTTAGGAGGCAACTCCGGCGACTCTCGACCGTCTGGGGGAGGAGACGGTTCCCACCTGCACTTTGAGATTTGGAAGGACGGTGTGGACATTAACCCTGAGCCGGTACTGAATGGCACTGTGTCCCTTAACGGTACGGTGACGGGCGGGACTGGAAAAACCACCACGACGAAAGGCACAGAACGTGTCTCCTACTATAAAGACCTGAATACAAGCCCGCCTGATAGCAAGTTTAATTACGTGAATGCCGACTACTTCACCGCTTCTACACCACAAGGTGCAAAGAGGATGGTTGGGTTTCAAGGTATACAGACTCCCGGACAACGGCGAGGGTTTACGTTCAACAATCAGTGGTTTAACGATGGGTACCTGTCGTTCCACATGTTCTATCAGAACGCCTCGCCGGACGACACCCTGCAAGTGCTGATGGACGGTAATCCAGTATGGACAATGAACGGTAACACGTATCCGGGAGGCTTGATCTATCCTGCTCCTATTACAGTCCCGAAGGGAAACCATACGTTTGAGTTTGCTATGTCCAATCCTCACCAGTCCAATTCCAAATTCGGGGTGTTTGCAATCAAGGCGGCGGAGTTCGCAGAGATTGAGGAACAGACAGAAACCTCATCCATCATCGGGGGCGGAACGGTATGGGACTTTGAGGACAACATGAGTACCTCAACCAATTGGACACCGTTTAACAACACCCCAATCGTAGATGCAGGAGACTACCTTCTGTTCAACGACTCGTTTTCTGGTGAGCATGACTCTAGTGGCTTTGAGCGTCTGGGTGTGGTTCAGTACCCGTTTACTCTACAGGTAAGGCTAAAGGTGTCACCGAGCACGACAGGCTCTAACATCTACCTATCTGACGGGACTACGGTGTTTACTCCTTCATTTAAGCCTGATCGGGTAGAGGCAAACACGGGTATTGACGGAACGGACATTCAGACTTACTCTGTCGATAACACTCAATGGCAGGAGTATTTGTTGGTAGCCAAGGATGCAGATACCATGATTATCTTCCATAAAAAGGACGGACAGTGGGAGGATACAGGACTTGTAGAAAAGTCTGAGCCGTACACTACCAACCGTCTCCTGTTCTATATCTCTGGCCATGACACAGGTACGATGTACGTGGATGATGTGAAGTACGCCAACAAGGACTTTTCCATCTCTACGCCGATCACCAAAGTAGTGACCAAGACAGAGGATAGATGGTACGACTTAGGCGGGTTTGTGTACGATACGACTTTTTACCTAGAGGACGACATCATCAGTTGGGAAGTTAGTACCCATCTGGACATGTCCTCCGCAACAGCGCGGGTGACGTTAAGTAACCACCACGGCCTATATTCTCCTGAGTATGTGCGAAGCGCGGTCTTCCCTGAAAACCTACGTGAGAACCCATACACGTATTATGAAGAAGGAGCTATTCGCCATGTTATCAGTGAGTACACGCCTGTACGTATCTATGCGGGATACGGTAACCAATTAGTTCGGGTGTTCACTGGCATGATTAAAGGGGAGATAGAAGAGGACTCTGAGGCCAGAACAGTCACATTCCACTGCGTGGATAGGTTCGACCTTTTGGAAGAGTGTATCCTACTGAAGGATATGAGTTTCCCACCAGAGGATACCTTTAACGGTGACGAGACACCTCGCCCGTGGATTAAGTCAAGTATCGTACAGGCGCTCGCTAACCATGCAGGAATGACCGGGTGGCGGTACATCCACGAAGACCTCCTGCATCCTGATCTGGTCATCGAGGAGACCTACTACACAGACATCAGCAGAAAGGACAACACCTTCATGAAGTTCGACTCTAAAGGCGTCCTGCGCAAAGTCACGCTAGGTGATGTAAAGACACCTACAGGGTACAGAAACCCGTTCGTCGAGGCTGTAGTATTCAAAGCAGGTGAGCGTGTGTCCGACTGTATTCGCCGGATTGTGGATGAGATCAACTTCCGTGTTGCCTGCAACCGATACGGAACGTTCATCATGCACAGACTAGACTTTGAGAACAACATGCGGTGGGAGTTTAGAAGTGGGGATAACCTCTACTCTCTCAACTCTTCTACAGACTACTCCCGCGTGCGTAATCACATTATCGTACTTGGCAACAAAGGCAACCAAGAGCACTTCTTCGATAAGGACTTGCTCGTTGCCTGCAAGGGCCATATCAGAACGACTCAGATTGAGTGCCCTTGGATTGACGAATCCGATGGGGCGACAGTATATGGAGCCAAGAAGGTGGTTGCAGACAAGCTGTTCTTTGATATGAAGCGTCAGGCACGTACAAAGAACGTTGTTGTCAAAGGTAACCCGTTCATCGAGGTTCTGGACGGATGCTACGTCTACGATGAGAATACCTCTACTGAGGGTTACTACATCATCAAGGGAAACACCCTCATGGGTGACCAGAACGGTATGGTTAACCATCTGGAACTCACGTGGGAAGAAAAGATTGCGTAAAACTGACGGGATGAGGTGCGATAATACACGGTCGCACCTTTTCCTTTTGCCAGTTAATAGTGTCGGCATCTTCTTATAATTAGTAGAGAAACGAAAGGGGTGGTGCCATGAGGAACTATCTCAATACGAATGACATCTTCCCCATCCTTGAGATCATCCGCAGGGAAATCAGGAAGAACGACTTCGATAAGGATAGAACCTTCATTGGCGACGAGAACCTGTACGGTAACCCCGACGATGTACTCTCTATAGAGGTGTTACGGGGCGGGAACTTATTCGACCCAGAATTGATTGATTCTGTTGTCGTGACATACGTGGACGGCACTACAGAGACGATTACCGTAATCCGTGGGGCGAATCCACCAGTTCCCGACACAGTACCTGACCACTGGTACATCAACAACGTTCTTATATCTGGATTTACGGTTCAGGTTGCCTCCCCTTACGGTAGCCGGACAATCACTGGACAGATAGAACGAGAGAACGGGTATGGTAAGGTCCTACGGATAAACCTTACGTATTCAAGTTAGGGGTGGTGAGATGGCAGGTTATGGAACGATGATCTTCGGGGGCGACTTGGACAGGGTAGGTAAGGTAGCCGCGTTACCTCACCCGCAGTTTCCAAGTAAGGTCGTTCCCAAGGTCAAGGGTATTTTTATTGATGTACCTCCCAATGTAGGAGTCTACTCAAAAATCATCACGGTCGATAAAGAC
>Ga0207874_1000709_pt1 | contig 45179 bp, 36 predicted proteins | sample HigsolmetaAR201D_FD_184833 | JGI IMG/M metagenome (GOLD analysis project Ga0207874, IMG submission 184833) | Ionic liquid and high solid enriched microbial communities from the Joint BioEnergy Institute, USA - AR20-1-D (SPAdes) (version 2) ...
TATCGCAACGAGTGGGCCGCTTTGCAAGAGCTCACACATAGCTCGCCGCCACGCCATGACCGCAGCCCATTTCGAGCACCGCATCATCCGGTCGGATACACAGCTGACCGACGATTGATCTAAGCCGTTGACTCATCGCCCTTTGAACCTCGATGCCACCCGCGTTATGGGTGTGGGTGTCCAAGACAATTCATGACACATTACGTGGATGTCCAAGCGGACAAGGGACGAAGCGGACGGAAACGCGGCACGCCTGCGTATCAATCCTCATCAATCCCCCGAAGCGGAGACAAGTGGATGGGTGTCCAAGGTGGATTGTCCAAGGAGGATTGGTCGTACAACGAGAAACGTGGATGTCCAATGGTGGTGGTGTCATCAGTCCCACGAAGCGGAGACAAGTAGATGTCCAACGGCGAGGTGTGGATGTCCAATGGTGGTTGGGGGGATTGAGGTGGATGGATGGCGGCGGGCGGTCGAGAAATCGATGGGTGTCCAAGAGGGAAAGGGAGAGGGAAAGGAGGAAAGGGGGCAGGAAGGAGGCAAGAGCCACTTCACACCGCTTTGTCTTCCTGCCGCATCAATCGATCTAGATGCATCCGAATGTGCGCTGCTTCCGCGGGGGTGTTGGCGAGCGCAATCGCGCGATCGAAGGCTTCTCTTGCCTCGCGATGCCGACCGAGCTGCATGAGCAGCGCACCCTTCACGCCGAAGAAATGGAAGTACCCCGAGAGCTTCTCGCCGAGAGGTTCGATGAGCTCGAGCGCGGCGGCCGGGCCCTCGACCTTCGAAACCGCCACCGCGCGATTCAGCGTCACGACCGGCGATGGCTGAAATTGTTCGAGGATCTTGTAGAGCGCGTTGATCTCCGCCCAATCCGTATCCTCTGCGCGTGCAGCATGCGCGTGCACGGCGGCGATCGCTGCTTGAATCTGATACGGCCCGGGCCGTCGATGACGCAACGCCTTGTCGACGAGCACGAGACCTTCCGCAATCAGATCGCGATCCCAAAGACTGCGATCCTGATCTTCGAGCAGCACGATGTTGCCGTCGGCATCGAGTCTTGCAGGCGCGCGCGCATGCTGAAGCAACAACAGCGCGAGCAATCCCATGATCTCGGGCTCGCCTTGGAATAACCGCAAGAGAAGCCGCGCCAGACGAATCGCTTCCTCGCATAGGGAGATGCGTACGTGAGCCTCCCCGCCGCTTGCCGCATAACCCTCGTTGAACAGCAGGTAGATCATCGCCGCGACCGCCGATACGCGCTCGGCTCGCTCGACCGGACCGGGCGTCTCGAACGGCACGTTCGCCGCCATCACACGCCGCTTTGCACGCGTAATGCGCTGCTCCATCGCCGTCTCGCTCACGAGAAATGCGCGCGCGATCTCCTTCACCGTGAGTCCCGACACCATGCGCAACGCCAGCGCAATCTGCTGGGTCGCCGGCAACTCCGGATGACAGCAGATGAACATCAACCGCAACACATCGTCGCGGTAATGCGAGTCGTCGAGCCGATCAGCGAGGTCGGGCTCGGGGTCCTCGATGTTCGCAACCGCATCCTCGTCGGGAAACGCTTGCATCCGACTCTTACGCCGCGCTTCGTCCAACGCCGAATTGCGCCCGACCAGAATCAGCCAAGCAGCCGGATCGCGCGGCGGACCATTCACGGACCAGTTCTTCAACGCACGCAGACTCGCTTCTTGAAAGGCCTCTTCCGCCGTGTCGAGATCGCGAAAATAACGCAGCAACGCGCCCATGACCTGCGGCCTCACAGACGTGAGGACAGAGGCAATCCAGCTGTTGTCGGTCACTGTCACGGCGATTGGTCGTGCTTAGGGGGATTCCACAATGCTCGAATCGGGCGAATTTCCATCGAGCCCGATCCGTGATGAAGCCTTTGCGCGATTTCGATCGCTTCGTTCAAGTCGTTGCATTCCACGACATAAAAACCCAGTAGCTGCTCCTTCGTCTCGGCGAACGGCCCGTCGATCACGGCGCCGAGCCGCACCGTCGTTGCCGTCGTCGTCGGCATGAGGCGCACAGTCGGCCCCATCTTGCCTCGTTCGGCAAGCTCGGTTTTCACTTTCAAGCTGTTCGCCATGACCTCGTCGTCATGCTCCTTGCTCCAGCTGCCGACGAGGCTCTCAGAGTCATAACAAAGAATGGCGTATTGCATCGGCTCCTCCAGACGTCTGACTCCTAGAAGACGTGCGAACCCACCAAAGGTCGACACTCGGGCGGCGGCGGTCACTTGGCGGTAGCGGCCGGAATCGGCTGTCCCAGCATCAGCTCGGCAAAACAACGAGCAAGCTCCTGCATCAGCTCGGGCTTCAGCGCCCTCACCGCACGGACGATCATCGCAAGCGCGATGGCGACGATGTAGAAGATCGCACCCACATTGCCTCCTGTCGCTGCAAGTGTTGCGAATCGCCGGACATGGCGAGAAGGCTACCAAAGGCTGCCCGGGCATTTCGTGAGCAGCGCTCGGGGTGGACTGGCGAAGCCGGGTTCTCTAAGGTTGTGCCCGGCTTTGTTCGATGAGGTTCCCGTGAGTATCGATCTGAAACGAGCTGCTTCGATCGCGGTGGCGGCCTTGGCACTGGCTGCGTGCGGCGAAGCGGCCCGCAATGCCAGCGAGATCCGCAACGCCCCCGTCGTCAAGATGGACGGATCGAGCACTGTCTTCCCGATTGCCGAAGCCGTCGCCGAGGAATTTCAACGCGCCGGCCATCGAGTACGTGTGACGGTCGGCCTGTCCGGCACCGGCGGCGGATTCAAGAAACTCTGCCGCGGCGAAATCGATGTGGCCAACGCCTCGCGGCCGATTCTCGCCGAAGAGATGGAAAAGTGCCGGGCCGCGGGAATCTCCTTCCTCGAGCTGCCGGTCGCCTTCGATGCCATCACGGTCGTCGTCAATCCGCAGAACGATTGGGTGAGCTCGCTCACCATCGATGACTTGAAAAAGATGTGGGAGCCCGCCGCACAGGGCAAAGTGCTCACTTGGAATCAAGTCCGCCCCGAGTGGCCGGAAGCACGGCTGATGCTGTTCGGACCGGGCGCAGACTCGGGCACATTCGATTACTTCACCGAAGCGGTCGCTCACAGAGCCAAGGCCAGCCGCGGCGACTACACGGCGAGCGAGGACGACAACGTGCTCGTGCAGGGCGTCGAGAACAACAAGAACGCACTGGGCTATTTCGGCTTCGCGTACTACAGCGCCCACAAGGACAAGATGCGCGCCGTGCCGATCGTCTCGCCGACAGGCGACGCCGTCTCGCCGACCGTCGAAACCGTCGTCGACGGTACGTATCAACCGCTGTCGCGGCCGCTGTTCATTTACGTGAGCAGCCGTTCGCTCGAACGACCCGAAGTTCAAACCTTCGTCGAGTACTACTTGCGCGAAGGGTCGCAGTACGTGAACGAAGTCGGCTTCATCGCGCTACCTGAACACGCAATCCAAGCCGCCCTCGCCCACTTCCACAACCGCCGCTTCGGCACTGTTTTCGGCGGCGTGCCGGAAGTGGGAGTGAAGCTGGAAGAGTTGTTGGAGAGGGAAGCGGAATTTTGAGATAGGCGACAGGCGACGGGATACAGCCTGGGCTTGGGGCTCGGGCAAGGAGGATGGCGAGCTCCAGCGGCAGAGCAAAGCGCCATCGAAAAATGCAGCACGAGCAGGCGCTGCGATTTTCAATTCTCCATTCTCAATTCTCCTTCATCCTTGATTGCACTTTCCCTCCCCCGCTGACGCGGGGGAGGAAACAGACGGCGCGCCGCTCGCTACAGCCTACAGTCTCCACAGCCTATTTATCCCCGCTATCCCTTGCCTGCTTCACCAAGTACGCGCGAATCGCTTCGGCATCTTCGGGCTTGAGCAGCGACGAGAAACCGACCATGCCCTTCTCGGCGCGTACGCCGTCGAGCACGATCTTCTTGAACTCGTCGCGGTCGACGATCGTCGGCGAGTAACGCAGGTCGGGCACGGACGTCATGCTGCGCGCGCGCGCGCCGTGGCAGACCGAGCAGATCTGGTCGTAATGCTTTTCGCCGAGCGCGGGATCGCCGTTCGCATTCGCATTCGTGAGATCCGGCACCTTGCGCACGATCTGCTGGCCGATCGGCGGCAACTTCGCGGTCCCGCCGAGCTTGAACACGACGACACGGCCGAATTCGCTGCGCTTGGCGCCGCCGCCGAGACCGCCGCCCATCGCGACGCCGCCGATGCCCGCGAGCGCCGCGACGTACTGTTCACCATCGAGCTCGAACGTCGAGGGGCCGCCCATGATGGCGTTCTGCACGTCGTACGACCACAGACGCTCGCCATTCTCGGCGTCGTAAGCATTGAAGTAGCCGTCGACCGAGCCCTGGAACACGAGGTTCGATGCGGTCGAGAGCGTACCGCCATTGCCCGCGCGTTCGTACTTGACGCGCCATGCCTCGCGCTGATTGACCGGATCCCACGCGAGCAACGCCGCTCCGCCGGTGCTCTTTGCAGCGGCCTCGACCGTAGCCGGGTTCGGTTGCGCGCTCGTACGCGTAATACCCGTGTTCCAGCTTCGCTCGCGGAATTCGAACTTCGTGTCGTGCTCGTAGCGACTCGAGGTCTCGAGGATCGGGAAGTACACGAGACCCGTGTTCGGATTGAACGACATCGGATACCAGTTGTGCGCGCCGAGCGGACCCGGAGACACCATCGCAGGCTCACGCAGGTAGCGCGCCTCGGGCACCATCTCCGGCCGACCGGTCTTCGGATCGAGGCCCGTCGTCCACGTCACGTTCACGTAGTTCTTGGCGTGGATGAACTCGCCGTTCGTACGGTCGATGACATAGAAGAAGCCGTTCTTCGGCGCCTGCATGAGCACCTTGCGCTTCTTTCCGTTGATCGTGAGGTCCGCAAGGATGATGTGTTGAGTCGCGGTGAAGTCCCACGATTCGGCGGGCGTCGATTGGAAATGCCACACGTACTCGCCGGTCTCGGCCTTGAGCGCAACGATCGAAGACAAGAACAGATTGTCGCCCTTGCCCTCCGAACGAATCTGATGATTCCAGGGGCTGCCGTTGCCGACGCCAATGTAAAGCAGTCCGAGCTCCGGGTCGTACGCCATGGCATCCCACACCGTGCCGCCGCCGCCGTACTTCCACCACTGACCCGACCAGGTCTTGGCCGCCATTTCCATCGCCTTGTTCTCGAACGGCTGACTCGGATCGCCAGGCACGGTGTAGAAGCGCCACACTTGCTTGCCGGTCTCGGCGTCGTACGCGGTCACATAGCCGCGCACGCCCATCTCGCCGCCGCCGTTGCCGATAATGACCTTGCCATTGATGACGCGAGGCGCGCCGGTGATCGTGTAGCGCTTCGTCGGATCGGTCGTCTGCACGCTCCACACCGGCTTCCCGGTCTCCATGTCGAGAGCGATCAAGCGGCCGTCGAGCGTGCCGACGTACACCTTGTTGCCCCACACGCCGACGCCGCGATTCACGACATCGCAACACGCATCGACCGCTTTGGAGCCTGGCACTTGCGGATCGAAACGCCATTTCTCTTTGCCGGTGCGCGCATCGAGCGCAAACACCTTGCTCCATGCCGACGTCACGTACATGGTGCCGTCGACGACCACGGGCGTCGCTTCCTGACCGCGGCTCGTATCGAAATCGAAATACCAGGCGAGCCCGAGCTGCTCGACATTGTCCTTGTTGATCTTCGTGAGCGGACTGAAACGCTGCTCGTCGTACGTGCGGCTGTACATCAGCCACTCGCTGTTGTTGCTGGCTGCGTTGAGGAGACGCTTGGCGTCGACCGGCGTACCGGCGACGGCAGAACCCGCAATCCACACAAACATGCCTGCGAGCGCGCCGGCCTTGAGCACCTGCGATCGGATATCGAGCATGGGCATCGACCTTGTCTTGATTGAGTCTTGGGGCCTTGAGGGCCATCTTGTCGGCGGCCGAGTATGCCGAAAAATCTACAAGCCGGTTGACAAGAACTCACAAACCGCGAACCGCCATGCAGTCCGGCCCAGGGCGGATCAAAGGATGAGATCGCGCTCCGTGTTGGGGTTCGCGGGATCGTGAGGCAACGTATTGAACGAGACGATCACGAGCGGGGCCGTTCCGGTGTTCTGGAATGCGTGCGTAACCCCAGGCGGAAACGTGAACCGCCAAGTCTCGCCGTCCGGGACATCGTGCGTGACGATGGTCCCGCCCTCCTTGATTCGCACGCGAGCCGGGCCGCAAACCGCGGTGATCTCGGTACCGGTCGGATGGAAATGATTCCCGCGAATCTCGCCCGGATTCGTCAACACGACATGGACATTGCGCTGCTCGCGAAGCAGGCTCTCATCCAGCGGCTCGAAAACATAACCTCGCCGATCGCTCGCACGGCGTAAACGTTCGATGAGGACGGGCATCGTGACTCGTGACTCGCTACTCGTGATTCGGAGGGTTGACGCTCGGTCTCTCCGAGTCAAGGCGGTGTGCCCCACTCCCTCGTGAGTGGTGAGTGGCGCGGCAGCCGCTGCCCTTTCCCTTTTTCCCCTTTTCCCCTTTCCCCATTCCAGTTCCCCCTCCCTGCCGCCTGTAGCCCGGCGCCTGAGACGACAGTTTTTGACGCCACCTTCCCCCTCGAGGTGGTAGCGTTGTTTGCGGTGAGCGGTCCCGTGAGAGACCGCCACGCAAAATCGACGGGGGACGAAAAGATGCGAGGAGTCGTCTGCTTCGCCATAGCTGCAGGCTTGAGCGTCATCGCATTCGCTCAGCCGGCAAGCGCGGAGACGAAGCGCTACGAGCCTCCGCGGATGCCGGACGGCAAACCAAGCTTCGAGGGTGCCTGGACGAACGCCTCCCTCACTTCCCTGCAACGCCCTGCCCGTTTCAAGGATCTCGTGATTCCCGACAGCGAGATCGAAGAGGTCACGCGGTCGCATCCGCAATTCGTTCGTCAGCTCAACGACGACAACCTGAACCCGGAAACGAAGTTCGACGGCAAAGACCTGCAGGGCGGCCGCGGATACAACGCTTTTTGGATCGATCCGGGCATGGCGTTCGCGCGCATTCGCGGCACGTATCGCAGCTCGTTCATCGTCGATCCGCCGAACGGCCAGATCCCGTTCAAAGACCGCGCGACCGCAGCGCGCCTAGATGAAGGCGAGAACGAGGACCCGCGCCGCACGATGCGAGGCAATTTCGACGGACCGGAGGCGCGCCCGCTCGGCGAGCGCTGCTTCCTGACGAGCGGCAATGCCGGCCCGCCGATGCTCACCTACCTCTACAACAACAATTACGAGATCGCACAGACTCCGGATCACTTGGCGATCCGTGTCGAGATGAACAATTACACCCGCATCATCCGCATCGGCGGCAAGCACGTGCATCCGAACATCCGCATGATCCATGGCGATTCGATCGGCTGGTGGGAAGGCGACACGCTCGTTGCGGAAACAACACACTTCAGCCAGCATCACGCCAGAACGATGGTCGGCCTGAGCGAAACCGCCAAAGTGATCGAGCGCTTCACACGGGAGGCCGACAATCAAATCGTCTACGAATTCATCGTGGACGATCCGCAGCGTTATACGCTGCCGTGGCGCGGCGAAATGAGCTTCATCGCGACGAACGGGCGCGTTTACGAATATGCTTGCCACGAAGGCAATTACGCGTTGCCGGGCATCTTGGCCGGTGCGCGCGAGCAGGAACGGCGCGCGGCTGAGCAGCAGGCACAGAAGCAACAGAATTGATGGCAGGGGGATGGGCCCTGGCGTGCCGACGACTCGCACGCCAGGGCTCGATGCGCAACATCGTGTTGCGTAATCACTGATCGGCAGCGAGGAGTTCGAGAATGACAGTCAAAGATACAGCCGCTGGCGCCAGCGATGCGCCGGTTTCGTCGCTGTGGAGGAATGTCTCGGCGGGTGCGATTGCGCTTGCTTGCGCAATGACGCATACGATCGGCGAATCCGCGGGCGCATCGCCTTCGGCGCCTCCGGTCGGAAATGCATCGACGGTCGAGTGGGTAACGCTCGGCAGCGACTATGCGCACACGCGCTATGCCCCGGTCAGTCAGATCAACGCCGAGAACTTTTCGCAGTTGAAGACGGCATGGGTTTGGGACGGTGCGAGCTTCAATGCGCGCAGCGGGCGTTCGACGCCGTCCTACGTCGACGGCAAGTTGTTCACGGTTGCCGGCGATCGCCGGTATGTCGTCGCGATCGACCCTGCGACGGGCGAGACGATCTGGTCATACGTCGAACCAAAAACCCGGCGCTGGGAATATTCCATGCGCAAGGACTACGGTAAGGGCGTCGCTTACGCGAAGATCGACGGTCGCGGCGTCGTTTACATCGTCAGCCCTGCATTCTTCCTGACCGCACTCGACGCCGAAACCGGGCAGCCGCTCGAAGGCTTCGGCAAACCGGTGCCGATCAAAGGTTTCCCCAAGACCGGTGTCGTCGACCTGCTCGCCGATCTCGGTCACCCGTACGATCCGGAGAAAGGCATTCCGCTCGAGCGGGGCTACATCACGTCATCCTCGCCGCCGATCGTCGTCAACGGCGTCGTCATCGTCGGCAACTCCGCCGAACAGGGCTACAACCAATCGCGCATCGAGAACGTGCCGGGCGACATCCTCGCGTACGACGCGCGCACCGGTAAGTTCCTTTGGAAGTTCAACGTCATTCCGCGTCCAGGCGAGTTCGGTCATGAGACGTGGGAGAACGATGCCTGGAAATGGACCGGCGATGTGTCGTCATGGGCGCCGATGTCTGCCGATCCGGAGCGCGGGATCGTGTACATCCCGACGAACGGCGCGACCATGGACTTCTACGGCGGCTTCCGTCCCGGCGACAACCTGTTCAGCACGAGCTTGATCGCGCTGGACGTCAAGACGGGCAAGCGCATCTGGCATTTCCAACTCGTTCATCACGACATCTGGAACTACGACACGCCGACGGCTCCCGTGTTGCTCGACGTGAAACAGAACGGCAAGACGATTCCGGCCGTCGTGCAAGTCACGAAGCAAGCGTTCGCGTACGCCTTCAATCGCGAGACGGGTAAGCCGCTGTGGCCGATCGTCGAACGAAAGGTGCCCGCGTCGCTCATTCCCGGCGAGAAGCTGTCGAAGACGCAGCCCTTCCCGACGAAGCCGAAGCCGTACGACATGCAGGGGCTCACCCACGACGACCTCATCGACTTCACGCCGGAGCTACGAGAAAAAGCGATCAAGGCCGTGTCCGAGTATCAGATCGGACCGTTGTTCAATCCGCCTCTGCACCGCGACAACCCGCTGGGCAAGAAAGGCGCGCTCTGGTGTCCAGGCGACGTCGGCGGCGTGAACATCGACGGTCCGGCTGCGGCCGATCCGACGACCGGCATTCTCTATGTGACTTCGCGCAAGGGCTGCTCATCGCGTGTGATCGCGCCGGGTAAAGAGCGCGACGCCATCGAGGCCGAACCGACGGGCAAGACCGTGGCCGAGTACGCCGTTCTGCGACCGCAAGGCGTGCGCGGCCCGGACGATCTGCCGCTCTACAAGCCGCCTTACAGCCGCATCACGGCCATCGACATGAATACCGGTGAGCATTTGTGGTGGGTGCCGGTCGGCGAGACGCCCAATCGCATCAAGAACCATCCGAAACTCCAAGGCATCGACGTGGGAGAAACGGGCACCGGCCGCGTTGCACCGATGACTGTCACGGACACGTTGTTGATCTACCAGGGCGAAACGAGCGACGGCACGCCGCATCTATTTGCCCTCGACAAGAAGACCGGCAAGACGCTTGCGAAGGTAAAGGTCGACGCAGTCACTCGCTACGGCATGATGACCTACGTGCACGAAGGCAATCAGTACATCGTGCTGCAAGCGGGCCCGAAGCTGATCGCGATGGCATTGCCGTCGGCGATCAAGACACAGCAACGCGCCGGAGGCGGCGAGGGCTGAGGGCTCGAGCGCTGAGCGCTATGCGCGCTCAGCGCTGACGACAAGCGACGTGCTCGTGAGTAGTGAGTAGTGAGTGGAAGGGCGCCCAGCGCCCTTCCCTTCTTCCCTTCTTCCCTTCTTCCCTTTTTCCTTTTCCCTTTTCCCTTTTCCCGATTCCCCACTCTGCACAAACCTTTTTTGCCGATCGGCACGGGCTCCGCTACTTTTGCTGCATCGCCTTCGCTGGGAATGGAGTGATTCGATGTCGATGAGATTCCTGCCGCGCTTGCTGTTGACGATCTTCAGCATGCTTGGCTTGGTGGCGTTGTCAGCGGCGCTTGCAAACGGACGCTCGACGAAGGACGGCGCATTCACGGCCGAGCAAGCCGAGCGCGGCAAAGCCGTGTACGACAAGTCTTGCGTCAACTGTCATCAAGTGGATTTCTATCGCGAACGCCTTGCGCGCTGGGAGAACAAGACGGTCGGCGAACTATTCGAATCCCTCTCCACGTCGATGCCGGCAGACAACGTCGGCGGGTTGTTGACGAGCGAATACATCGACGTGATCGCCTACATCTTTTCGATCACCGGATCGCCTGCAGGCGACGAAGAGCTCACCACGGACAACATGGATGCGATCGCGGTGGGGCCAGTGCAATAAAGGGGCGCGAAGCGCCCATGCTTAGGCTGTAGGCTGAAGGCCGTAGACTGAAGGTAGAGGCGCAGTCGTGCGCCCCTGTCACTGGTCAGCTAGCCCGCGCTGAGCGCACGGCGCTCAGCGCTCGCCGTCACGTATCCGATCTTCCGCGGCTCCCACGCGGGAACGAACAAGGTGCGCGCAACGCGAGCTTGCCACAGCTACAGCCTTCGCAGTTGCCCGTCGCCTGCAGTCTGTCGCAAGCACGGAGTGCTCAGAGCGCCTTCGCCGGCCAAGCCGGACCCATGTTCTGTTTCGGCACCGGCTTGATGCCTTTGTAGACGAACTTCTGGATGCGCTTACCTTCGTACGTCTCTGTCGTGTAGATGTTGCCCTTGGAATCCGTCGCGATGCTGTGCGGTGCGTAGAACAGACCGGGCTGACGGCCGCCATCGCCGAACGAGTACAGCACTTCGAGCGATTCGCGCTCGATGACATACACCTTCATGTTCTGGCCGTCCGCGACGTACATGTAGGTCTGCTTCGGATCGCGCGAGAATGCGATATCCCACGTCGAGCCCTGCGCCCGGGTGTTCGGCGCGATTGCCTTCTCTTTCACGAAGGTGCCGTCCGTCTTGAACACCTGAATGCGATTTGCACCGCGATCGCAGACATAGATCAACCCGTCGTTCGACGGAATCGCGCAGTGCACCGGGCCGCGAAATTGTTTCGGCAGCTCGCCGCCCGGCGTGTAGTCGACGCGTCCGTCGACGGGCTTGTTGCCATAGGCGCCCCAGTACCGCTTGAACGCGCCGGTATCGACGTCGAGCACGACGACGCGCTTGTTGCCGTAGCCGTCCGCGATATAAGCCTCGTTCGCTTTGTGATCGATCGCGATCTCGGCGACACGGCCGAAATGCGTCGTGCTGTTGCTATCGGCAGGATGACCGGGTTCGCCGATCTGCTGCAGGAACTTGCCGTCGCGCGTGAATTTCAGGATGTGCGAATCCCACGGCTCGCCTTCGCGGTCGGCAGTGCCCGGGCGACCGCCATTGCCGCCGATCCAGATGTTGCCCTTGCTGTCGACTTCCATGCCGTGATTGGAGCTCGGCCAAGTGTAACCTTCGCCTGGGCCGCCCCACGCGTTGACGAGATTGCCGTCGGGATCGAACTCGAGCACCGGCGGTGCCGGCGTGCAGCACTCGCTCACCCCGAGCTTCAAGCCGATCTCGGTAGCGCCGCGGAACATGCTGTCGGAATCGCGATGCACGATGTACACGTGATCGCGCTCGTCCACGGCCACGCCGATCACGTTGCCGAGGATCCAATGATTCGGGAGGGGCTTGGGCCAGAACGGATCGACCTCGAAAACCGGCGCTTTGATCGAAGCGGCTTCGGCTTGCTGCTGCAGTTTGAACTGCCCGACCCCTAGGCCGACGAATCCAAGCGCAAGCGCAGTAGCCACTGCAACCTTGACCTTGTTGGCTGGCATTGCTTCCCCCTGCCGATAGTGTTGACTTGAACCGGTCAAGCCACGTGCGAGCAGCACGATCTTTTTTGAGCTCCCTGACTGCGGTGGAGCCGCACCAGGCAAGCGCTCGGCACTATACTCACTTCAAATGGGCCGCAGTACCTCGCTCCCGACAGGCCCAACGCTTCTTCACAAATTGAGTGAGCCGCCCGCGCGACACAGGCCTGCCGAAACCTGCCCACAGGAATCGTCGATGCCCAACCTGCCGACTCGAATCGCACTCGTCTTCTTGATCGCTGTTGCCTCGCTCTGTGCCTCGCCTCGACTGGCCGCGCACGATCTGCCCGGCAAGCTCACGATCCTCATGTACGTAAAGCCTCAGGACACGCAGCTCACCGTGCTGCTGCGCGTGCCGATGGAGGGCCTGAGCGAAATCGAGTTTCCATTGCGCGGGCAAGGCTATCTCGACTTCGAGCGCATCGACCCGGCGCTCGACGATGCCGCGAAGGTCTACATCCTCGACAACATGCGGTTCTTCGCCAATGGGGTCGAGCTCGGTCGACCGCGCCACACGAGGCTCCAAGTGGCGCATGCGGGCGACAAGTCGTTTCAGGAATTCGACACCGCGCTGGCGCACATCAACGGTCCTCGCCCGGCCAGCTCGGAAGATATTTACTGGAAACAGGCGTTCCTCGATGTGCTCCTGACGTATGAAGGCGTGCCCGCGGACGCCAAGCTGGCTGTCGATCCGAATCTGGAGCGGCTCGGCATCGAGACCCACACGGTCCTGCGTTTTGTGCCTCCGAATCAGCCCGAGCGGGCATTCAATTACATCGGCGATCCTGGAGTCATCCAACTCGAACCGAGCTGGTGGTATGCGTTCTCGCGCTTCGTCGTGCTCGGCTTCGAGCACATTCTCGAAGGCATCGATCACCTTCTGTTCTTATTCTGCCTAGTGATACCGGCGCGCAGCGTGCGATCCCTCATTCCCGTGATCACGGCATTCACGATCGCTCACTCGATCACGCTCATCAGCTCGGCGTTCGGATTCACGCCGTCGGCGCTGTGGTTTCCCAGCCTGATCGAGACCCTCATCGCCCTCTCGATCGTGTACATGGCGGTCGAGAACATGCTCGGGGCCAAATTGCATCGGCGCTGGTGGATCGTGTTCTGCTTCGGCCTCGTGCATGGATTCGGCTTCTCGTTCATTCTGGCCGATCGCATGCAGTTCGCGGGCAACCATTTGTTGAGCGCGCTGCTCGCCTTCAACGTCGGTGTCGAGCTCGGTCAGCTGCTAGTGCTCGTGATCGTGGTACCGCTGCTACGCTTCGCCTTCGCGCGCTTGCCCAGCAAGAAAGTCGGCCTGATCATGTTCTCCGTCATCCCTGCGCACAGCGCCTGGCATTGGCTGACCGAACGCGGCAGCGAGTTGCTGCAATATCGCTGGGAATGGCCCACGCTCGATGCCGCCTTCCTCGCCGCCGCGATGCGCTGGGCAATGCTCGCCATCGCAAGCGGCGGCGTGTTGTGGGCCATGCATGAGGTGTTCAAGCGATTCAACCTGGGTCGCGATTCGTGATCCGTAATTCGTGATTCGCAGCGACCTGTTTAACCTTCCGCCTCGCTTCACAGCCCATAGCCTCGCCCCCAACGGCCAATCCCTGTGTTCCAGCCGTTCCCGACTCACAGATGGTGACTCGGGAAGTTGCGCCCAGCGCGCTCGGACCACGAATCATGGACCTAACGTTCCGCTCTGCAATCCAACTGCTTCTGTCACATCCGTAGATCAAGCAACGCTCATCCGCATTCTGCGAAGGTGATTGATCAACGGGTCCGGCAAGCGCCGGTTTTGCACTGCAATGCAATTGAGAAGTTTAGTTAAAGCAGGCGCTTGGGTACGCGCGACAAGACTGTGAATATCTATACTAGCCGGCGACTTGGGGGTTTCGTTTTGGCAGCCAACCGACTCGAATTCGCTCGGCTTCTCATGCATCGCGTCGCGAAACTACCGGCAAACAATAAGCATTGCTCTCGCACTGGTTCGACTCCCTCGGAGGACCGTCCGTCATGAACCGAAAAGCTTCCGGAAGTACCTTGATGCGTTCGGCACTGCTGGCCGCTGTGTCAGCCGTGTTGGCGGCGCAGGCTCATGCGAGCACGCCGCAAGGAGAACTCGCATCCGTTACCGACTTTGGGCTCATCGATCATCAAGGCGTGCAGCATCAGCTCACGCGCCTCGGCAACAACAAGGCCGTCGCATTCATCGGGCAAGCCAACAGCTGCCAAGAGAACATCGATCAGCTCCCGAAATACAAGTTGCTGCGCACGCTGTGGGAGAAGAAGGGCGTCCAGTTCCTGATGATCAACGCCGATCAAAAGGACAGCCTGGATGCCATCCGCCGCGTTGCTTCGGTTTATGACATCGACTTCCCGATCCTGAAGGACGACGCACAGCTCGTGGCCGAAAACCTCAACCTCACGAAGGCCGGCGAAATCGTCGTGGTGAACCCGACGACGCTCCGCGTGCTGTATCGCGGGCCGCTCGACAGAGCGTCCGCGCCAGGAGGCGATGGCGGCGAAGGCGGCGCACCGCGCAGAGCGCCGGCACCGCAAGTTCTCGCAGGCGTGCTGCAGAAAGTCGTCGCCGGCGAGGAAATCAAGGAGACCGTCACTGTCGAGCACAAGGGCGGCTGCGCGTACGAGTTCCCGGCCAAGGAAATGCACGCGAAAGCCGTGCCCGACTATGCAAAGGACGTGGCGCCGATCCTGAAAGACAAGTGCACCCGCTGCCACGTGCAGGGCGGCATCGCTCCGTTCGCGATGGACAGCTACAACATGGTCCGCGGCTTCGCACCGATGATCAAAGAGGTGCTGCTGACCAAGCGCATGCCTCCGGCCCAGGTCGACCCGCACGTCAATCGCTTCCAGAACGCGAACTACATTTCGGCTGAGGAGCTGCAGACGCTCGTTCACTGGATCGATGCGGGCGCGCCGCGCGGCAAGTCGAAGAAGGATCCGATGACCGAAATCAAGCCGCTGACGGATGAGTGGCAGCTCGGTCCGCCGGATTACATCGTCGAAGTGCCGGCCTTCACGGTTCCGGCCACCGGCGTGATCGATTACTTCAACCACGTGATCGACCTGCCGTTCGATGAAGACAAGTACGTGCGTGCCGTGCAGTTCATCCCGGGCGATACCCGCGTACTGCACCACCTGCTCGCCTACATGTCCTCGCCGAACTACAACCGCAACGAAGTGATCTCGGAAGAGAACGTGCGCGACTTCCTCGAGGGCTACGCGCCGGGCAAGACCGACGCGACGCAGTTCCCAAAGGACACCGGCGTGTTCGTGCCCAAAGGCTTCAAGCTCGTGATGCAGATGCACTATACGACGATGGGCAAGGAAGTCGTCGACCGCACGCGCGTCGGCCTGTACTTCCACAAAACGCCGCCGAAGTACAAGTACCTGACGTATCCGATCTCGCACGGCGGTCAAGCGCTGCAGATCCCGCCGGGAGAGCAGAACTACAGGATGAACAGCTCGTACGTTCTGCAAGAGGACACGATGCTGTATGCGATGCGTCCGCACATGCACTATCGCGGCAAAGCCTTCCGCTTCTCGGTCGTCTATCCCGACGGCACGCGCGAAGTGCTGATGAACGTGCCGAACTACAACTTCGCATGGCAGCCGACCTATCGGCTGACCGAGCCGAAGTTCCTGCCGGCCGGCTCGCGAATCATCACGGATGGCGTGTTCGACAACTCGCAGTGGAACTCCTGGAACCCGGACCCGACGGTCATGGCGAAAGGCGGACCGCAGAGCTGGGATGAAATGTTCATCGGCTACATCACGTACACGCTGCCGAACAAGGACTACAACGCCAGGCAGGCATCCGCACGCTGATCGCGCGAGCGATTCGATGCTCCAAGAGGGCTACCTTCGGGTAGCCCTCTTCTTTTGTGCGCCGACAAATGAACGCAGCTTCAAGCCAAGATCTGTCACGACTATTGGCGAGGCATGCTGCGCTTGGTACATAGTGGCGAGCAGCGGATCGCAGAGTCCGCGCAGAACATCAGGAGCAATCACGTGCATCATCCAGCACGATTGTCGGTGACGGGGGCACTGGCTCTACTCGCAAGCGCATCGACGGCGCTGGCCGACACGAACCGAGGCGAAGAAGTCTTCCAGAGCCACTGCGTACGTTGCCACGCGCCTGCAGAAATGACCGGCAGGCTCACGGCATCGTGGATCGGACGCACCGCCGAGGAGCTCTTCCAGCGCACCAAGACGACGATGCCAGCCGAGTCGCCCGGCTCTCTTCGCGACGACGACTACCTGGCGGTCACGGCGCACATCCTCGCCATGGCCGAGATGGCGCCGTCGGCGCCGATCCAAGCGCAGACGCTCGCGAAGATCACGATTTCCCCACCGACGAAGGCGAAAGCACCTGTACAACCCGACGTCGGTTGGACTGAGTTCAACGGCAATCTCGCCGCACAACGTTACTCGCCGCTCGACCAGATCAACGCCGACAACGTGAGCAAGCTCGCCGTCGCATGGCGCTGGCCTGCAGGCATGTTCGGCCCCTCCCCTGAATTGAAGAATGTCTCATCGCCAATCGTCGCGGACGGAAAGATGTTCGCCACCGTCGGCACGACGCGCGACGTCGTCGGCATCGATCCTGCAACCGGACAACTGCTCTGGATGTGGCGTGCCGATGAGGGCGAGCGTTACGACAATGCCGCGCGCAAGGGATCGGGCCGAGGCGTCGCTTATTGGCGGAGCGGCTCCGTCAAACGTGTGTTCACGATCACCCCCGGCTACACGCTCGTTGCGCTCGATGCGGACACCGGTCGTCCCGATCCGCGCTTCGGCGACAACGGCATGATCGATCTACAGCAAGGCTTGCGGCGCGCGAAGGATCGCGAAGATCTCGACATCGGCTTCTCGTTCCCGCCGTTCATCATGAACGATGTGATCGTCGTCGGCGCAGCGATGCGCGTGGCCTTCCGTCCGCCATCCAAGTCGAACGTCAAAGGCGATGTGCGCGCCTTCGATGCGCACACCGGCAAGCTACTGTGGACCTTCAAGACCATTCCGGACGACGGCGAGCCCGGCTCCGAAACCTGGCTCAACGGCTCGAACTCGTTCACGGGAAATGCCGGCGTATGGACCGCGATGTCCGGCGATCCGGAACTTGGGCTCGTCTATCTCCCGGTTGAGGCTGCAACCGGCGATCGCTACGGCGGCGATCGTCCGGGCGCCAATCTGTTCGCGAACAGCCTCGTCGCCGTCGACATCAAGACGGGCAAGATGAAATGGCAGTACCAGATCATCCATCACGATATCTGGGATTGGGACAATCCGGCCGCGCCGATCCTTGCGGATCTGCCGAACGGCAAGAAGATCGTCGTTCAGCTCACGAAACAGGCCTTCGCGTACACGTTCGATCGCACGACCGGTAAACCGATCTGGCCGATTCGCGAACGTAGAGTTCCGCAATCCGATGTGCCCGGCGAATGGACGTCGCCGACTCAACCCTTCCCGACCAAACCCGCGCCGTTCGACGTACAAGGCATCAGCGAGAAGGATTTGATCGATTTCACGCCGGAAGTGCTCGCGGCCGCCAAGGAAGCGATCAAGCCGTATCGGCTTGGCCCGCTCTTCACGCCTGCATCGCTCATGGATGCGAAGGACGGCACGAAAGGCACGCTGAGCCTCCCGTCCGCGACGGGCGGCGCGAATTGGGAAGGCGGCGCGCTCGATCCTGAAACCGGAATCTTGTACGTGCCGTCGCGCACCGCTGTCGAAGTGCTCGCGCTCGTGAGCGACCCGAAAGTGTCGAGCGTGAAGTACATCCAAGGCGCCGCTCGGCCGCCGCGCGTGTTCGACACGTTGCCGCTCGTGAAGCCGCCATACGGCCGCATTACCGCAATCGACATGAACACCGGCGATCACTTGTGGTGGATTCCGAACGCGGATACGCCGAAAGAGATTGCCGAGCATCCGAAGCTGAAGGGTGTCACGCTGCCCCGCACCGGAATTCCGACTCGAGCCGGATTGCTGCTGACGAAGACATTGCTGTTCGCCGGCGAAGGTTGGGGCGGCAGCCCTGTTTTCCGTGCACACGACAAGAAAACCGGCCAGATCGTTGCGGAGATCAAATTACCGGCAACTCAGGCTGGGCAGCCGATTACTTATATGCACAAGGGTAAGCAATACATCGTTATGTTCGTCGGCGACGGCAAGTCGCCTGGCGAGCTCGTTGCCTTGGCGCTTCCCGAAGAAAAGAAGGAAGGTCAGACGCCGCAACGCCGTCCGCAGCAAGCGCAACAGGCGCGCCTTTGAATCGCGATTGGGGGGCGCAGCTCGCAGAGGGCATTCGCATGACTCCACACGACGAGACGAGCGCCAATCCCGATCGCCGTACTTTCATCGAAGCGCTCACCTTTGCGCTCGCCTCGAGCGCTGTCTCGGGATCTGCAACAGCTGCGGAGGCGCCAGCAGTGGTTCGACACTTTCCCGGCTTCGACCCGATTCGCATCGAAACCTCGGGCGCTGTCATCAATGGCGTCAAAGGCGGCAACGGACCGCCGGTCCTGCTGTTGCACGGCTGGCCGCAAACATTGGCGGAATGGCACATCGTCGCGCCGATGCTGGCTAAGGATTTCACCGTCGTTGCAACAGACTTGCGCGGTTACGGCGACAGCAGCAAACCTGGGGACGGCACGAACCATTCGGGCTACTCCAAACGCGAGATGGCACGCGACCAAGTCGAAGTCATGGAGAAGCTCGGCTACAAACGGTTCGCACTCGTCGGTCACGATCGCGGCGGCCGCGTCGCACATCGGCTCGTGCTCGACCACCCAGAACGCGTGTCGCGCGTTGCCGTGCTCGATATCGTGCCGACCCATAAAATCTATTCGACCGTCACCAAGCAGCTCGCGACGGCGTACTACCACTGGTTCTTTCTGATCCAGCCCGCACCTCTACCAGAAACGCTGCTCGCAAACAATGCCGAGTTCTTCCTGCGCCGCTTGTTCGGTGCAGTGCGCACGATGCCTGCAGAGATCTTCGATGAGTATCTGCGTGCATTCAAAAATCCCGCGACGCTGCACGCGATGTGCGAAGACTATCGCGCCGCCGCGACCATCGACCTCGAGCACGACGAAGCCGACATGGCGAAGAAAATCGAATGCCCGCTGCTCGCCCTCTGGGGCGCCAAAGGCGCGATGCAGCAGCTCTACGATGTATTAGCGACTTGGCGCGAACGCGCCACGAACGTCAGCGGTAAAGCGCTTCCGGGCGGACACTGGTTACCTGAGGAAGTGCCGAATGAGGTGTATGAAGAGCTGAGGAGTTTCCTCAGTTAGCTGATCGTTGATAGTTGACAGTTGATAGCGAAGAGGTTGAAAGCCCTGAACAACTGATCGCGGGGTAAGTACGCAGCGCCATCAACACAAAGGCGTCGCCTAGCGACGCCGCATCGCTTTCAACTATCAACTATAAGACGACTTCGATCAGATACGGTCCGCTGCTCGCCAAACCGCGCTTGAACTGCTGTTCGAGCTCTTCGAGCGTCGCGGCCCTACCCGCTTCGACGCCTTGCGCCTTTGCCAGGCCGACCCAGTCGAGATCCGGGCGATCGATGGTCAGCATGTCGATGGCGCGCTTGCCGGGTTCGCCGGCGCCGACACCGGCGAGCTCGCCGCGCAGGATCTGATACGAGCGGTTGGCGAAGATGAGAATGGTCACGTCGAGCGACTCGCGTGCCATCGTCCACAACGCCTGCTGCGTGTACATGGCGCTGCCGTCGCCTTCGAGCGTGATCACTTTGCGGTCGGGCGCCGCGATTGCCGCGCCGACGGAGCACGGCAACCCGAACCCGATCGAGCCGCCCATGATGCTGAGCCAATCGTGCGGGGCTGCACCTGCTGTGAGGCTTGCGAAGCCGCGGCCGGTCGTGATCGCTTCGTCGACGACGATGGCATTCTCGGGCATGTAGGCGCCGAGAATCGCCGCAATGCCTTCTTGGGTGATCGGCCCGCGCGGCACTTCGGGTCGCATCGGCGATGCAACGTGCGCAGGCGGCGTATTGAACGCATCGAGCTCGGCCGCGAGCGATTCGAGCGCATGTTCCAAGTCCTGCTCTACCGAGGCGAGCTGCGTCACCGCACACTCAGGCGGAATCAGCACGCTCGGTTTGCCGGGATACGCAAAGAACGCGACCGGCACCGTCGCGCCGACGAGCACGAGCTGCCGCACGTCTTTGAGCATTTTCATGGCGACGTCGACGACGTACGGAATGCGCGGCAGATTCACGCGGCCGGCGCCACGCTCGTGACGCGCGTTGGCGTATTCCGAGGACAACGCACAACCGGTCTTCGCCGCAATTCGCCCCGCGAGCTCGAGACTGCGTCCCGTCAGCGCCGCACCGCCGAGCAACAACATGCCCGACTTGCCGGCGGCTCGTAACGCATTCGCCGCCGCGACGATCGCGGCATTGTCGACGCGCGGCCGTGCCGGCGGCTCGCTCGCTGTGACCGAGCGAGCCGCTTCGTTCCATTGATTGTCGGCCGGCACGATGAGCGTTGCGATGTGACCCGGCGCCGTACGCGCAACGGTGACAGCCTCTGCAACTTCGTCCGCCAACGTTGCGGCGCTCTGCGAGCGCTTCACCCAGTTCGACATCGGTCGTGCGAGGCTCTCGATATCGGACGTCAACGGCGCATCGTGGCGGATGTGATAGGTCGCGTGTTCGCCGACGATGTTGACGATGCCGGAACGCGCGCGTCGCGCGTTGTGCAGATTCGCCAAGCCATTGCCGAGACCGGGCCCGAGATGCAACAGCGTGGAAGCCGGCTTGCCGGCAATTCGGTAATAGCCGTCGGCCGCGCCGGTGACGACACCTTCGAACAACCCGAGCACGCAGCGCATGCCTTCAACGCGATCCAACGCGGCCACGAAGTGCATTTCCGATGTGCCCGGATTCGTGAAACACACATTGACACCCGAATTGACGAGCGTTCGGACGAGACTTTCTGCTCCGTTCATGACGTTTGCTTCAGCCGCTTACATTGCTGCGTTGGACAAAGAAGGCGCAGTTTCCGCGATTCCGTGGGGAGAGCCAACCCGCAGGTTGCTGCAGCAGACGATCGGGGAATGCGACATCAGCGGGCGATGATGTAGCTTCGATCGATCTCTTTGAGGTTCCGTGTGCCGGCCTGCCGCATGGCAGTACGTAACTCGTCGCACAGGATCTTGAGCACCGCCGCCGCACCCGCTTCGCCATAAGCCGCAAGCCCCCACACATAGGGACGCCCGATGCCCACGGCCGTCGCGCCCAGCGCCAGCGCTTTGAAAATGTCCGTGCCGCGACGGAAGCCACTGTCGATGAGCACCGGAATGGCGCTTCGCGTACCTTCGAGCACTTCGCTCAACGACTCAATCGTACCGCGGCCGCTCTCCTCCGCACGTCCGCCGTGATTCGATAAGACGATGCCGTCGAGACCGTGCTTGACCGCGAGCTCGCCGTCCTCGCGTGTGACGATGCCTTTGAGCAGGAGCTTGCCGGGATAAACATCGCGAAGCCGCTTCACATAGTCCCAAGTAATGTTGTTGGGAATGGGGCTGCGTACCTTCGACACATCGATGCCCTTGAACATCGGTTTCAAGGCCAGCCGCGTACCCCCGCGCGGACTCTCGTGACAGGCCGTGCAGTCGCGCGTATCCGCACGCCGTAGTCGCGCAGCGGTCTCGCGATTCGAGCCGCCGTTCAAGTCGACGGTCAAAGCCACCGTGCGTACGCCCGCCTCGTGCACGCGCTTCAAAACTTGCGCCGTGACCTCGAATCGATCGGTGGGATAGAGCTGATACCAGAGCCCCTCGGTGCCGCGTGCCGCGACGACCTCTTCGAGCGTGCAGGAGGTCAGCGTCGACAACATTTGCAGGTGATTGCCCGCCTTGGCCGCCTTCGCCGCACCGACTTCGCCCTCCGGATGGAACGCACGCTGCGAGCTCACGGGGCACAAGAAGATCGGCGAAGCGAAGCGCGTGCCGAACAGCTCCACGCTCATATCGATGTTGCTCACGTCGACCATGCGACGTACGCGAATCGAAAATCGATCGAAGGCCACGCGATTGGCTCGAATCGTCGCCTCGTCGTCGACGCCGGTCGCAAGATAACCCCAATGCGCCGGCGGCAAGGTGCGCTTGGCGATTTCCTCGAAATCGAAGACGTTCAACGCGTCGTCGATCTCGCGGATCAACGGGTCGCTGCTTTGAGCAAGAGCTCGCACCGTTCCAGCAAGCAGCGGACTTGCGAGCATGAAATTGAGCAGCTCACGCCGTGCGACGGCACGCAGCAATCCGTTCGTGCGCATTTCATCCAACGCGCCAGGAGGCAATTTGGGCATGACTCGTCTCGCGGCGTCGCACCTGAATTGCAATGTTGCCTACTGAGCTTTCACGACCTTGTTGCGCAGCACGCCGATGCCTTCGATCTCGACTTCCACGACGTCGCCGGGCTTCATGGCACCGGTCGTTCCCGGCGTACCCGTGTAGATCACATCGCCCGGCTCGAGCGTCACGTACTTGCTGATGTAGCTCACGAGATACGGGATATCGAAGATCAAGTCCTTCGTGCGTTGCGACTGCACCGTTTTGCCGTTGAGGCGGGTTTCGAGCAGTAGGTCTTGATAGTTGAGGCCGGTGACGATCCAAGGGCCGAGCGGCCCGAACGAGTCGGAACCTTTCGCGCGCAGCCATTGCAAATCGGCACGTTGCCAAGAACGCTCGCTGACGTCGTTGCCCGCAGTGACCCCGAACACGTACTCGAGCGCCCTCTCGCGCGGCACGTTGCGAGCTTGCTTACCGATCACGATGACGAGCTCGCCTTCGTAGTGCAGGTTGCGGGCATCGTCCGGATAGACGATGTCTGCCTCCGGACCGACGATCGATGTCGGAAATTTGGAAAAGAGCCCGACGTATTCGGGAATCTGTTGCTGGCCGAGATGGCTCTTGTAGTTGAGACCGGCGCAGAGGACCTTCGACGGCTCCGCGGGAGCGAGCAACTTCACTTCGCTCAGCTTCGCGCGATTGCCGGTCGGTTTGCCGTCGGACCAAGGCGCCTGCGAGAGCTCGCGAATCGTCTCGCCCTCGAGCACGCCGTACGCAGCGCGACCGCCCTGCTCATAGCGCACGTACTTGACGACTTCGGCGCTGGCCGCTGAAAGGCCGAAGCACGCCAGCAGAACCGCGAGTACTCCTTTGCCGATTCGCATACATCCCCCTGAGTTGATGTTTTCGTTTTGTGGTCACGCTAGCACGCAGCCGGACCCCGCTCCAGGGGCCCCGAGGGCACGAGGGGATAAGAAGCATCAAGAGGCTGGGAAGGGGATAAGATTGGGGGAAGAAGGGAAGGAGGGAAAGGGGAAAAGGGAAAGGCCGTCAATTGACAATGGACAACGACCGCGGCAGCTCGGTCCACGAGTCACGCTGACTTGGAAGGGCTGAAGGCTGAAGGCTGAAGACTGAAGACTGAAGACTGAAGGCTGAGGGCTGAGGGCTGAAGGCTGAGGGCTGAAGGGTGAAGGTAGAAGCGCGCGCTGTCGCGCGCACGAATCACGATTCACGAATCGCGAGTCACGACTTACGCCTGTTCGTCCGATCGATTGCCGCGACCAAGCGATAGGTCGCTTCGACGAGGGGCAACGAGAGCCCGAGCTTTGCGGCACGGCGGACGGCATCGCCGAGCGTTTCCTCCACTTCGAGCGCTCTGCCGGCGTCGAGATCCTGCAGCGCCGACATTCGATGCTCCGGCGCGTCTCGCCTGAACTCCTCCCCTGCTTTGAGCACCATGTCGACGCCCTCCGTTTCGGTCGCGCGAGCAATGGCCCGCGTCGGTACGAGTTGCGTTTCCTCGGTGAGCTCGATGCCGGACGCCTTCGCCAGCCGTCCCATTTCATGGATGAGACGAACGAGCAGCAACGCGCAATCGGGATCGGACAAGTAGTTCCAGGTATACGCCCGTGTCGCGACCGACATCGACATGAGTCCGACCCACCCGACGAATTTCGTCCACTCGCGCTGCAACATGTCGGGCACGGCCGTCGAACGAACGCCTGAAGCATCGATCGTGTGCGCGATGCGTTGCGCACGTTCGCTGTCGCCGCCTTGCAGCTCGCCGATGTATAGATTCACGTTCCGCGTGAACAACACCTCGCCTGAGCTCATGAGCTCGCCGCTCGTATTTGCGAGCGCCCCCAACACGCGTTCACGACCGAATACATCGACGAGCGCGTCGTCCTTCCAAACGCCGTTCTGAATCGAGAATGCGACATCCACTTCGGCATGACGCAAGGTCTGCAAAGCCTCCGCCGTCCCGGTCGTCTTCGTCGCAACGATGAAGACCTCGGCTCCCTTGAATTGCGCCGGATCGGCGATCGTCTGCACGGGCACCGAGAACTCCGCGAGCCCCGTAATCCGCAGCCCTTCGCGCTGCACCTGCTCCGCGCGACGCCCTCGCGCGATCATGACGACAGAATGTCCAGCGCGTGCAAGGTGCGCACCGATGATCGAACCGATGGCGCCGGCGCCCAGGATGGCGAAGTGAGGCTTCATGCGTGACTCGTGATTCGTGATTCGTGATTCTGAGCGTCGGCTTCGCGGCCTTTGTGTCAAGTGCCGTGGACGAAAATTCTGATCGTCACTTTAGTCAACTCTTGCCGCGCCGCTCATTTCCCTTTCCCGTTCCCGATTCCCGTCCCAATGCACTGTCATCCAGGGATCCCCTTCCCTTCTTCCCTTCTTCCCTTCTTCCCTTCTTCCCTTCTTCCCCAGCCCACGCTATCAACTGCCAACTAGAATCCCGGATGAGTCTTCAAGAACTCCGCCTCCTCCGGTGTCGTTTCGCGGCCGAGCACGCGGTTGCGGTGAGGGAATCGTCCGAAGCGTTCGACGATGTCGCGATGCTGGCGCGCATAGTCGAGCGCGTTGGCATTGCCGAGCGCTTCGAACAGCTCGACCGAGCGTCGTTGTACTTCGCGGTCCTCGCTGTGCTGGAACGGCATGTACAGGAACATCCGCTGCGGGATACTGAGCTCGCGATCGAATCCGGCCTGGATGGCCTCCTGAGCGATTGCGAGTGCCGTTGCATCCGTCGCATAGGCGCGGGGCGAGTTGCGGTACAGGTTCCGCGAGAACTGATCGAGCACGATCACGGTCGCCAACGCGCCGAGCGGCGTTTGCGTCACAGAAGCCGGCACCTTCTCGGTCAACGACGCGTGCAACGCACCGAACCGCTTGCGTATTTCGGCATCGACGGCCTCATCGCGAGTAAACCAGGCTGCGGGCCGAGTCTCCTCGAACCAGAATCGCAGGACTTCATGAATCCATTGGGGTACGTTCGTCATGGCATAGAGCCTAGCAGAGGACGGCGCGACAGGATGTAATTGATCTCCGACGCCGCGATACGTCCACCGCGGATGGCTCTACCTCAGAACCGAACGCCCGCTTCGCGCGTCGCTGTCGGTACGACCAGTTCACTCGAGTTACTGCCGAGACGAGATGCAATGATTCCTTTTTCAGTGCTCGACCTTGCCCCCATCGCGGAAGGCTCCGATGCCGCCCAGGCGCTTCGCAACTCCCTCGATCTCGCACAACACGTCGAACGCTGGGGCTTCAAGCGCTTCTGGCTTGCCGAGCATCACAGCATGCCAGGCATTGCGAGCTCGGCGACGACCGTCCTCATGGCCCACATTGCCGCGGGCACGAACACGATTCGTATCGGCTCGGGCGGCATCATGCTGCCGAATCACGCGCCGCTCGTGATTGCCGAACAGTTCGGAACATTGGAGTCCCTGCATCCAGGGCGAATCGATCTGGGACTGGGCCGCGCCCCCGGCACCGACCAACTGACCGCACGCGCATTGCGCCGGACATTGGCGAGCGATCCGGATGCTTTCCCGCAGGACGTCCTTGAATTGATGGAGTATTTCCAGCCGACGACACCGAATCCGGTACGCGCCGTCCCCGGTATCGGTCTGAAGATTCCGATCTGGATCCTGGGCTCCAGTCTGTTCGGTGCGCAGCTTGCGGCCGCGCTGGGCCTGCCGTTTGCATTCGCGTCGCACTTCGCGCCGGCGCAAATGATGGATGCGCTGCACGTCTATCGCACCAACTTCCGGCCTTCAGCCGATCTCGAACGGCCCTACGCGATGCTCGGCTTCAACGTCTTTGCCGCCGAAACGGATGCCGAAGCCGAGCTGCTCGCGACGTCCGTGCAGCAAGCCTTCGTCAATTTGCGCTCGGGCCGGCCGTCCCGTCTGCCGCCTCCCGTTCCGGACTATCGCTCGCGCCTCAGTCCGCCGGAACAGGCGCTGCTGAGCTCGGTGCTGTCGTGTTCTGCCATCGGCTCGCCGGAAACGGTACGCACGCGAATCGCCGACTTCATCGAGCGCACGAAGGCCGACGAGCTCATCATCACTTCGCAGATCTTCGATCACAACAAGCGGCTGCGCTCGTTCGAGATCGCTGCAGACGTCATGCGCTCGCTCGGCAGCAGTTCGGCAAAGCAAGCTCAGTGAGGATCGCTGAACATCATCTCGAATGCGATGCCGCCTTCGATGCTTGCATCGCGCGGCTCCAACCTTCGCTCCCGCGGCCAGGACACGCCGAGCCGTAGCTCCAGGAACAGCCACTCCGGGTTGAGCTGCCGCCGCAGAACCGCGCGAGTGCCGTAGCGTGTCACTTGCACCTCGTTATCGCTCGCGCCGGCAATATGGTTTTGCCAGGCGATGCCGGTGCGGTCGTTCACGTGCTGGAACAGCGTGACTTCCGAAAACCATTCCAATCCGACCGTTTCTTCGGTCCACTTGGCAATATTGTTCCAGCGCAGCAGAAAGCGCTCGCTCAAAGCGCGGTCGATATTGAATCGCGTCGTCGAGCCGAAGCCTTCGGAGTTCTGCCAGAACACGGTCTCCCTGACGCGAAATACATAGTGCTCGGCGAACGTGCGCACGATTTCATAACGTGCCCGCGCGTACGGATCGAGCGGCAGATCGACACGAACGCCGACACCGACATCGAAATCGTTACCGGTACGCTCCGGCCGCGAGTAGCCGAGGCCGACGAGCACGCTCTCCTCTTCGAAGCCGCCGAAGATCCGCGTCGGCAGCGCATCGAACTCGCCTTCGGTGTCGCTGATGTAGTCGTCTTCCCCCACGCGACCGACGAACGCCGATAGGCGCTCGCTCCATTGCGGCAAGCGAAGGCGCACGCGCGCGCGAAAACGCGGATCGAATCCGTCGTACTCGCTCCACAACGTGCCGACCGACACACTGCCCCGAGTATCTCGATACTGATCGACATAGAACTGATCGCCGAACAGTGCATCGAGCCATCCGGAGGATGCGCACGCCGTGACGGCCAATGTGCGTCGGACGCGTTCGAGCATCGTGTCGCTGCCGGGCTGAAGCTCTTTGCATGCCTCGAGCACGCTTGGCTGCTCGGCGTCTTCCGGCGCCTCCGGCCCCTGCCCGTCCGGTCGATGCTCGTCGGTGCGCATCGATGACGGCGCCGGTTCGATTTCCTCGACTATTGAAGGCTCGACTGAATCATCGCTCGGCAGCGGCGCTTCGGCCTCAGGTGGTACGCGCTGTTCCGCGTCGGTCGTTTCTTGCGCAGCGCTCGAAAGAACGAAGGCTCCAAGCAGGACGCCAAGAATGCAAGCAATCCTGTTCGGTTCTCGAGCCCCTGTTACTGCATTCATGGTAGGCGTAATAGCCGGCCTCCTCATCCAACGCCACCCATGCGAACCCGGTTCCTTTAACGCAGCTGCGCAGCCGCTTCCTGCGGGAGACCGCTCCGAACGCGCATGAGCCCTCGCGCCGATGTGTAGAGCGAGGCGCAGAGCTCGGCTGCCGTATCTTGCGGCAAATAACGGATACGAATCGGGCCGGCAATTCCGCTCGCCCCCGCCGTGTCCACGACGACGCTTGCCATGCGTGCACGGCGATCGAACGGCGTTGCAACGCGTTGAACGACTTGCACGCGACTGCGCGGGACACAAGACAGTCGACGAGTCACCCAGCCGTGTCGAAACAGCAGCGCTTCGCGCGTCAGCGCCCAGCGCGTGTGCCGCACGTACTGCATCGCATGCAACCACGCAAGCGGAACGATGAGCAACCACAACAACGGCGCCGCAACCCCGAGCCAGAATATCGCCGGAAGCGCACACACCGCCGTCGCAATGAACACGGTCTTGCGAAAGATGCGTCGTTTGGCGCCAGGTGCAAGCGGCTGCCAATCGGCCGCGGTATCGCCGACGAGCATCGGTAATGCGATGCGCGTCAGGACATGGGATTCGCGCGGCGTGCAGATGGGCGCGAGCCACCGCACGCGAGTATGGCGCGCTCCATTGGCGTCCGCGGAGGCCTGTCCGTCGCCCGCGAGATCGACGGCTAGCGAGACTCTGCCGAAGAAGCGATGCAGGAAGGTCTCGGTTTCGTGGACCGCCTGAATGCGCGGCAGTCTCAGCGTCAGTCCCACGCGCGTCAGCAATCCGTATTGGATGCGCAAATCCGCGTCGTGGCGTGTGACCGTGAACCCGTGCAACGTCACGAGCGCCCAGCCCACCGACAGCAATCGGACCAGCAGGATGATCGTGATCAACAAACCCAACGCGACGGCGACGAGTGTCGAGCCGAGCGCCGCCGTCGAATCCGTGAAGGTCCGTTCCGCTAGCATCCCCGCACCTTCCAACAGACCGGATTGCGCGGCGGCGCCGAATGCTGCGGCGACCACGATCATGCCGCGGTTGTCGACGAGCCCGTAGCGGATCAGCTCGGCGGGAGACAATCTCAAGAGCGTTTGCGCGGCCGGTCGCGCAGCCCCTTGCGACGCCGACGCAGCTTCGGATCGGCTGCCGAAAATGCGTTCGCGCAACTCCTGAACCGCATCGAGGCTCAGCACGCGAATCGTCGCTTCGGGCTTACCGCCTCGCGAGCTCTCGAGACGCACTTCGGCCACGTTCATGAGCCGGTGCAACACGCTTCGTTGCGTATCGACGTTCTCGATACGGTCGTACTCGATCTGCCGAAGATTCCGAAACAGCAAACCTTCTTTCAAGATCAAGGCATGCGGACCGAAACCGTAACGAAACTGCCGCTGATGCCAGAGCGCGCCGATGAGAAGCGGAACGAGGAGCACCAAGCCCACGCCTGCGTTGTCGTTGCGAGCGCCGAAAACGAAGGCAACCACGATCGGGACCAGCATCTGCTTGATCGACTGCCAGAGCATGAACAGCCAGGAAAGCGGATGCAGTCGCTTGTCCGGCGCGAAGTCGATCTCAGACACCACTGTCGCCTCCGCGAGCGAGAAGCACATCGCGTAACGCAATCGCCTCGCTCTGTTCGAGGCCCGGCAGCTCGACTTTCGTGTAGCGGCTGCCAGCCGTGTAAAGCTTGAGCGTCGCGACACCGAAGTGGCGCTGCAGAGGTCCCTGCGACACGTCGGAATGCTGCACGCGGACTTTCGGCAAGGCCGTGAACGAACGCCACAAGACGCCGCGCTCGATCTTGATGCCGTCTTCGTCGATCGCAAACCGGAGCTTTCGGTAATAGGCGGGCGGCACGAACCACGCACAGACCAGCGCGACGAACACGAACGTGCCGAACGCGCCAAGGATGAGCCCGTCGTCGGTCCGGAGCGCGACCGCGCTGAACGGCACGGAAAGGACAAGCACGACCAGAACGGACTGCCAGCGCCACACCGGAACGGTATTCGGGTTCACGTGCTCCATGATGTTCCGACCCCAAGCAGACGCGACCATTGTAGCGAGCCGCAGCGAGTCGCTTTGGACGAAAGGCGTATCCCAAGTCGGTACGATCGTCGCCGCATTCGTGAGATGATTCGGCTGACTCGACAAAGCGACCTGCCGGCGCTCGAGCGCTGTGCCGGGCCGCCACCGAAAGGGGATTTCCAACGCTGGAGTGCACCTGCGCGAGGCTCCTCGCGCCCGAGCCGTATTATGTCGTCTAAACCGCAACGATTTGCGCAAACCGAGCCGCCGCACGGCACCATGCCGTACGAAAGCTATGCGCAGCTCGTGCGCATGCTTCTGCCGCTGACGGACAAAGTCAGCTTTTACGACGAACACGGGCAGGCTCTGTGGATCAGCGACGGACTGGAGGAGCCTGAGCTCCGCGCGCGGGTCGAGGCCGTCCTCGCGCGCACCGCCCAGTACGGCTCCCGCGGAATGGTTGCCGATCACGAAGCCGCCGGCTCCGACCAGCCGACCTATGTGTTTCCGATCCGCTCACCCGGAGACGAGCTCGTCGGGGCGCTCGCGATCGTGTTCAGAATGGCAGCCTCGAATGCGATCTACCGGCGGAATGAAACCGTCGAGCGGCTGTTGTCGCCGTTGCTCGAGATTCTTTCTCACGCATGGCATCGCCACAGCGGGCAAGCGCCCGAGGACACCGCCCGGGATGATGCCGATGCATCGGTCGCCGGCACGCTCGAGACAGCGGCTCCCCTACCTGCCCTGCTACGCCGCACGCTGGCCAACGCCACGCACCGCCTGCAATGTGCATTCGGCGCGGTCGTCGTGGCCGAACGTTCTTTCACGCTGACGCATCGTGCGAGCCCCAACGAGTCCGATCTCGCCATCAATGCCGCGATCGACGCAGTCCGCACGCCGATGCTGAAGCTGATGCAGCTCCGCAGCGAGCCGTTCATGGTGAACGCCGTCTCGAAAATGTCGGCACCTTACAAATTCCTCGTCGTGCCGCTGCGGACGAGCTCGGATCGGCTCGCTGCCCTGTTGTTGCTGTTTCGGGAAAGCCGCGGCCGCGACTTCTCGAGCGCGGATGTGCAAGCGATCGAGCCGCTTCTGCACCCGCTTTCTCCGGAAATGCTCACCGAGCTCGTCGACGGCGAAACGCCTGCGCCGCCTCGAGCAATCGAGAAGCGCGCGAGCGAGCCCGGTTCCGCAGCGGAGGCCCGCACGAGCCAAGTCGTAGCACAGCCAGCGCGGCCGGCACCTCTCAAGATGAACGATCCGGCCCGTCCCGCTGGGCCGAGCGTCCCGCTCGTCATTACGCCAGACGCCGCACGCCCCATGGACGAGCGCATTCGGGCTGCGCTGCGCGACGGTGGCCTCAACTTGTACGCGCAAAGAATCGCGCCTCTGAAGGATCGATCTTCTCCGCCCCGTTTCGAAGTACTCCTGCGTATGCAGGAAGCGAATGTGCTTCGCCCGCCTGCTTCGTTCTTCGAAGCTGCGGAAGCGAGCACATTGCTGCCGGAGCTCGACCGGTGGGTGATCCGTGAGCTCCTGCTGACACTGCGCAAGCACGCATCGCTCGTACGCAGAAGCGGCTGGGAGTTCTGTATCAACCTTGCCGCGCAGTCCCTCGCCACGGATCGCTTCGCCGAATTCATCGTGGCGGAAGTTTGCAAGAGCTCGATTCCGCCGGGCCTGCTCGTGTTCGAGATCGCCGAGTGCGATGCGCTCCAGCACGCACATCAAGTGGAGATCTTGAGCGCACGACTGCGCGACGTCGGCTGCCGCCTGGCGCTCGACAACTGCCGTTCCGGACTTGCCACGTTCGATCCTCTGCGCAAGTGGCCCGTGAGCTGCGTGAAGATCGACGGCTCGCTCGTTCGCGGTGCTGCAACGAACCAACGTACCGAGTCCGTGCTGCGTGCCGTCGCGCAGCTGGCAAATACGATGGGCATCGAAACCGTCGCCGAGCGCGTCGAAACCGCCGACGTGTACGAAAAGCTCGTCGACATCGGCCTCGACTACGCCCAGGGCTTCCATTTCGACCAGCCGCAGCCGTTGGCGAGGCTGTTTTGTTGAGGGAAGAAGGGAAGGAGGGAAAAGGGAAAGGGGCAAAAGGGGAAAGCGCGCAACTGCGCGACGAATCACGGACGGAAAGCTGTAGACTGTAGGCACGGAGCGCGAACGCGCGCCTCTATTCAACTACTCGCTACTCACTTCTCACGACCCGCGAGTCACGAGTCCCGCCCCTCGCAATGCGCTTCGACCTGACCGACCTCAAGTTGTTCATCCACGTCGTCGAGGCCGGCAGTATCACTGCGGGTGCCGAGCGCATGCATCTTGCAGTGGCCGCGGCGAGCACGCGTATCCGCAACATGGAGCTGGAGCTCGGTACGGCGCTTCTCAATCGCGACCGTCAAGGCGTGCAGCCGACACCGGCAGGACGTACGTTGCTACACCATGCACGGCTGATCTTGCAGCAGGCCGAGCGTATGCGCGGCGAGCTGAGCGAGTACGCCGACGGACTCAAGGGCCATATCCGGCTGCTGTCCAATACGAATGCGCTCACCGAATTCCTGCCCGAGCCGCTCAGCAATTTTCTTGCGGCTCATCCGCACGTGAACATCGATCTCGAAGAGCGTTTGAGCGATGAGATCGTTGCCGCGGTTGCAGACGGTAAAGCGGATATCGGCATCGTCGCGGGTACCGAGGACGTCACGGGCCTGGAAGTCTTTCCGTTCCGCGTCGACCGCTTCGTGCTCGTCGCGGCACCGACGCATCCCCTCGGCAAGATCGAGTCGATCGCCTTCCACGATGTGCTCGACTACGATTTCGTCGGCCTCGATCGCAGCAGCTCGCTGCAGCGGTTCCTTTCCGATAAGGCCGACCGCGTCGGCAAGCGACTGAAGCTACGCGTCCAGCTCCGCAGCTTCGATGCCGTGTGCCGTCTCGTCGCGTGCAACGTCGGCATCGGCGTCGTACCGGAAACGACGGCCGAACGCAATGCACGCACGATCACCCTGCATCGCATTCGACTCACCGACGACTGGGCGCTCAGGAAGCTCACGATCTGCGTCCGCAAGCTCGAAGACCTGCCGACGTATGCGCAAGAGCTCGTGCGAGACCTCGTCGCGGAGCGGTAGCTCCGTGACAGGCTGTAGACTGTAGGCTGTAGCCAGAGCGCGCATTCGCGCGCCGTCACTCACGACTCACCACTCACGAATCACGAGTCACGGATCAATGCCCTCCCTCTTCCACCTCGCCCCCATCAGAGCCATCGAGCGCGCGGCGCGCGCCGGGCAATACACACCGGAGTCGCTCGGCTCGCAGGGGTACATCCATTGCTCGTATGCACACCAAGTGCAACAGATCGCCGATACGCTGTTTCGTGACAGCGCCGATCTCGCGTTGCTCGAGATCGACCCGGCACGCGTCGGTGCACGCATCGTCGATGAGGCTTCGCCAGGCCGCACCGAGGCCTATCCCCACATTTACGGCCCGCTGCCGATGTCGGCAGTCCTTTCCGTTCGCGAACTGACTCGCGGCGAGGACGGAAAGTGGAAGATGCCGTGCAATGTGACAGGCGTTTGCACGTGCAAGGCCAGGGAATGAGGGAAGAAGGGAATAAGGGAAGGAGGGAATCGGGAAAAGGGAAAAAGGAAAGGGGAAAGCGCGTTGCGCGCACGGATCACGAACCACGGATCACGACTCGCGAGCTCTCGTCGTCACCGCCACTCCCGCCATCACGATCAATCCGCCGACGATCGCCTGCCAGGACAATGCTTCTCCCAGCACGAGAACACCGGTTAGAACGCCGACGACCGGGATGAGATTCGTGAACACGCCGACTTGGCTGGCAGCCATGTGTTTGAGCGCGTAGTTGTAAAGCAGATAGCCGATGCCCGAAGCGAGTGCGCCCAAGTAGAGCGCTCCGGCCCAAGCCGGCGGACTGGCTGCAAACGATGCGCCGTTCCAGAGCTCGAAAATTGCAAACGGCAACAGCAGCAGCGCGCCGATTGCCGTTACGAACATGGTGACGACGATCGCATCGAACTGCGCAACCTTTCTTGCGCACGACGTGTACAGCCCCCAGCAGACGACGGAACCGAACATCAACGAGTTACCCAACAGCGGCGATGCTGCATTGGTATCGCCGCCGGTCCCGCCCGAGAACACGACGAGCACGCCCAGGATCGACAGCGCAATACCGACAATGCGAGCGCGGCTGGCAGACTCGCGCAGCCAGACTGCTGCAATTGCCGCAGTCACCGCGGGAATGGAGCTCTGCACGAGCGCGCCCTGCGATGCGGAGGTCAGCGAAAGCGAGAAGTTGAACAAGATGTAGTACAGCGTCACGCCGATGAAACCCATCGCCCAAAGCGCACCCCAGGGCAGCTTCCGCTCGGACTGGCGCAAGCGGGGCATTGCGAACGGCAGCAAGAGCAGCGCACCGATGGCAACGCGCACGAATGCGAGCGTCAAAGGAGGCAATTCGGCGATCGCCGATTTCGTCACGACGAACGTACTGCCCCAAACGATCATCACCGCAATCAGGGCGACGATTGCGCGCTGACGGTTTGGGGAAATGGGGAAAGGGGAAAAAACGCGGCGTTGGCCCATACTCGCCTTCTGGCCAGAACCCAGAGCCCCGCGCCCAGTACCTTTCCGGGGCTGTCGTACATTCATCGTCGATCGCAGGGAACGAAGCGCATTTCTTGCGGGAGTGCGGCATCGTACACTGTGGCGGAGCGATCATGGGGTCGATCGCGTTCGCGTATACATTCACGCATCCGACTTGCAGGACAACGATGGCAATGAAGCGCAAGAACGTTCGTCGAACAGCGCGCAAGAAGGCCGCCGAAAAGCAACGCAATCACGCACGCCATGCTGTGCTCGCACGACGTAAGCGACCGTCGCAGGCGCGCGACGGTCGACGGACGTTGTATCCCGCGATCGAGCCGTATGCGTCAGGCTACCTGCGGGTGTCCGACGTACACGAGATCTACTACGAAGAATGCGGCAATCCTCGAGGTAAGCCGGCCGTCTTCGTGCACGGCGGTCCGGGCGCGGGATGCGATGCACGGGCGCGTCGTTTCTTCGATCCGGACGCATACCGGATCGTTCTGTTCGATCAACGTGGCTGCGGCCGCAGCCGTCCTCATGCCAGTCTCGTCGACAACACGACGTGGCATCTCGTCGACGACATGGAGCGACTTCGCAAGCATCTCGGGATCGAGCGCTGGCTCGTGTTCGGGGGCTCCTGGGGTTCGACGCTCTCGCTCGCCTATGCGCAAAGCCATCCGGACCGCGTAACGGAGCTGGTGTTGCGCGGCATCTTCATGCTTTCGCAATTCGAGCTGCGCTGGTTCTATCAGGAAGGCACGAGCGCGCTCTTCCCCGATCGCTGGGAGAACTACGTCTCGGTCATTCCGCCGGAAGAGCGCGGCGACATGATTCAAGCCTTTTACAAGCGGCTCACGAGCCAGGATCGCGAAACGCAACTGAAAGCCGCTCGCGCATGGTCGATCTGGGAAGCCAGCACGAGCTTCCTGCAAGTCAACGAAGAGAACGTGAACAAGTGGGGCGAAGAAGACTTTGCGCTCGCCGTCGCGCGCATCGAATGCCACTACTTCGTCAATCGCGGCTTTTTCGATACGGAACATCAGTTACTGAAGAATGTCGAGCGCATTCGGCACATTCCGGGCGTCATCGTGCAAGGCCGCTACGACGTCGTGTGTCCCATGCAGACCGCGTGGCAGTTACACAGAGCTTGGCCGGAAGCCGATTTCCGCATCGTACCCGATGCAGGACATTCGGCCTTCGAACCTGGAATTACCCACGAGCTGGTCTGCGCAACCGACCGCTTCAGGCCGTAAGACGCTTCATTCGCGGCGTTTGCCGGTGATCCGGCCGGCCGTATCGATAATGGCGTGACGCTCGAGCCACGCTCGCGCATCCTCTGCGTCTCCTTCGAACCAGCGTTGCGCTGAGCCGAGCCGAAACGTGTATCCCCATGCGTCCATGTCCTGCCACATGCGCTCGCGTCCGAAACCGGCGAACAAATCGGACCAGAGAATCTGCAGGTAACACACCGCGTCTTCTTCGGCATAGTCGCCGCCGGCATCTCGGTTGAGCACGCGGCGCCGCTCGGCATCCATGCAAACGAAATGCGCTGCCTCGTGCAGCACCGAATGCACAGGCGTATCGAGGCGCGCGAAGAGCGTATCGCCGATGAGGCCTGCTTCCGTTTCTCCCCAGTAGGAACCTGGAATCTCGGCGCCGGCAGGCACGATCCGTAACTCGAGCGCGTAACGGTCGAGCAGATTTCGTAACGCCGGCTCGCCTATTTCGGCCAACCGCACGACGTCAATGGGCATCGTGCGCGATCCCCCACTCCCGAGCCGCCTCATGCGCCGCCTGATCCAACTCGGCGAGCGATTCGAGCATGCGCTGACGCAGTTCGGTTTCGCTCAGCTCGCGCAAATACTCCGGCGCCGCACCGCCGGTCAAATGCGCGGCGATGTGCTCGATCTCGCCGGCCGGCGCGCTCACGGATTGGAAGCCGAAGATCGCGCCGCTGCCGTGAATCTTGTGCGCCGTGCGTTCGATCTCTTTCAGCGCCGCCGACGAACCCGAATCGAGCTCGACGAACCAACTCTTCAGGCGCTCGAGCTCGTCGAGCGTTCGAATCAAATAACGTCCGCCGAGCTCTGCAACATCTTTAGTGAGCTTCTCGTGCTCATGCATCGCCGATCCCCTCCCAAATCGCGCGCACCTGATTGCCAAGTTGCATCGCATCGAACGGCTTGGCGATTACGCCGGCGGCACCGAGCTCGCGAAAACGCGCGACCTCCTGCGGCAACGCCTTTGCCGTCATGAAGATCACGGGAATGTCCTCCAATCCCGGCGTTGCGCGCAAGCGTTGGAACGTGGCCGCACCGTCCATTCCCGGCATCATCACGTCCAACAAGATCAGATCGGGTTTGAACGTCTGCAGCATCTGCAACGCGGCCTCGCCCGACTCGCACGCTCGCACATCGAGACCTGACACAACCCTGAGCGAGATCTCCACGACCTCGCGAATGTCGGGCTCGTCGTCCACATAGAGCACGGTCTTCAACTGAGCTGGGCGCATCGGGCTGCTCCGCTACGCAAGCGCGTTGCGCGGCGCCGTCTGCGCGTGGCAAATGGGCAAGCTGACTCTGAAGGTCGTCCCCTGCCCTTCCGAGCTCTCGAAATCGATCGTGCCGCCGAGCCGCTCCATCAACGTCTTCGCGATCGATAGACCCAAGCCGGTGCCGCCTTTGGTGCGCGAGTCGGAGCCATCGGCTTGCGCGAACTTCTGAAACACGCTCGGGCGGAACGACGCCGGAATGCCCGGACCGTCGTCGTGGACGGCAACCCGGACGGCATCCCGATCCGCCGCGATTTGCACGCGGACCGTCCCGCCGCGCGGAGAGAACTTCGCAGCGTTCGACAAGAGATTCGTCAGCACTTGAATGAAGCGGTCGCGGTCCACGAGCACGGGCGCATCGTCGCTGCTCGGATCGAGCTCGATCGCGACGCCGAACCCTTGCGCGTATGCGCGATTCGCCTCGATGGTGTGCATCACGATCGGCCGGACGTGCTGCGGTTCCAATTTGATCGCGAGCCGTCCGGCTTCGGCTTTCTCCAGATCGAGAATGTCGTTGATGAGCCGAATGAGCCGCTCGCAGTTCTGTTTGGCGATTTCGATCAGACGCGAGGCCGCTGCCGGCAACTCGCCGCCCGCACCGCCGGCCAACAATCCGAGCGAACCGGAAATCGAGGTCAGCGGCGTGCGAAGCTCGTGACTGACGGTGGACACGAAGCTGGATTTCAACCGTTCGACTTCGCGACGTTCGGAGATGTCGCGCACGATGAGCGTGAACAAGCGCCGTTGCCCGATGCGCATTTCGCTCATGCCGACGTCGACTGGAACGCGGTGGCCGCCCTTGTGTAGCACTTCGATCTCGTGTCGTACTCGGCTCGGTTGCGTGCTTTGCGCCTCGAAGAAACGCCGCAACTCCTCGCGCGACGGACCGGAATCGGGAAGCAACATCGCCACGCTACGTCGCAAAACCTCTTCGCTCTCGTAACCGAACAAGCGCTCGGCGTCGGCGCTCCAAGACTGGATCGTGCCGCTCGCATCGACCGTGACGATCGCATCCGGCAGATTGTCGAGCAACATGGACAAATACTGCGCCTGCTCGCGGTAGGCGATCTCGGACTGTCTCAGATCCGTGACGTCCGCATACGTGACTACGTAGTGGCCGTTGGCCATCGGGCGGCTTTGAATACGCAGCACCGACCCGTCCGGCCGCACGGCTTCGCCGTCGAACGGATCGGGTTTCGTCGGCACCTGCAACCCGCGACTATCCACGGTACCGCTCGGCAATCTCAATTTGAGCGGCACGGCGCGCTTGGAAATTTCATCCAGCCGCATGCCCGGCTGAACGTCCGCCAGGCCGCGCAGCTCGAGATAGCGCCGATTCCACGCGATCAATTCCAGATTGCTGTCGAAGATCGCAACGCCCTGAGAAACGTTCTCGAGCGACGAACGCAACAGCTCGCTTGCCTCGACGAGCGCACGCTCCGCCGCACGCCGACCCCGATGGATCAGCAGCGCAAATGCGATGCCGACGCAAAGCAACACGACTGCGATCGACAGCGCAATGAGCACGACACCTCCTTGCAAAGTGTTGCCGCAGCGAGGCGGCTTGCGGTTCGCTACAGCGTTGCGAGCCTGCGCACGACCATACCGGCCAGATCGCGCGCGAGCGCTTCCCGCAATATCGCCTGCTCGCGCTGCTTGGCGAGCACGGCGCGCTCGTCGTAGCTGTAGTCGCGCGTCATCTCGATCGTGTCGGGCGGGATCAACTCGCGGCCGCCACCTTCGACGGAGTACTGCACGGTGTAATAAACCTGGTACTCCTCGGGCGTATTCCGCGCGGATACCGACAGCACGCGCTGACCGCTCTGGTCGCTGCGAATGCGCACGATCGCGGTAGCGGCGCTGCGATCGTCGACCAGCTTGGCGCCCGAAGCGATCAGACTCTCGCGCAAGGCTCGATGGAAATCCGTGTGAGGATCCTTGGTCTCGACATAGGCAGTGGCGAACAGCTCCGACAACCGCGAGGTTCCCTGCAGCCGCCAGCCGCACCCGGCGGCAAGCGACGAGGCGAGCAAAATGACCACGAATCTGACGATCGTAAACGTATGCATATCGACCAGTGAGCTGCAACGACCGTCATGATGCCAGAGGCCGCCAGCGCGGACATCCTTGAACGACGGACGCGTCGCAGAATGACCCGCTAGCTTTGGTCGGCCGTGCCATCGGGCTGCGCGGTTCTCTGGGTGGCCGCTTGGACCTTCAGTGTGCAGTAACTTTCCACTGCATAGCCGTAGCGACAGGCGATGGTGGCACCGACCGCCACGCTACGTTGAATGGCGGTGAGCTGGGCCGGTCCCGGGCGACCGCTGCAGACTCGACAATGATCCGCGACCTGGAGCAACGCGGCTGCATCGATCGCAGCGTCGCCCATGCCGGATCGGTCCAGACCGACCAGGCCGAAATCGAACTCCAACGGCAGCGCCGAAGGCATTCGGCCCAGCACGGCTCGCAAACGTTCTTTGATGTTCGGCCCGTCGCCCGGCGCCGCTTCGACCAGCACGACTGCGAGCAGCACCTCGTCAGGTCGCCCCTCGACATGCCCGACCCAATCGACGTGCGTTCGAATCGTCTGACGCAGCGTCTCGACGACCATCTTGAGCGCTTCCTGCGGCGGACGTTCGGAGCTGTCGACGCAACGCACGCCGATCAGCAGCACGGAGAGCGTGCGTCCGTAACGTTGTGCTCTGCGCAACTCCGTTTCGAGTCTCGACAGCGTTTCGCGCTCGGTGTATGCCCCTGTCGCACTGTCGATCGGCGACGCCGTCGCCAGCGCTGCACGGGTCTCTTCCAGCGAACGGCGCAGCGCAATCGTGTTGAACGCTGCGCGCACGCGTGCAAACACCTCGTCGTCGGGCAGCTGGGCGGTCAGGTAGTCGTCGACGCCGACGCTGGCGCCACGGGAATAATCGATGCTCGCGCGCGGCGAGCTCAGCATCATGACGTAGGTATCGGTGAACCCACGGGCCCGCAACAGCTCCGTGAATGCAAGCCCATCCATGTCGGAGAGCTCGCGCGCGATGACGATCAGCGGAAACCACTGGCGTGCGAGCTTCTCGAGCGCGGCCTTGCCTTCGCGTGTCCGCTCGACCTCGAATCCCCCGGCGACGATCTGGTCTGCGATGACCGACGATTCGACATCGTCGCCTACCACGATGAGGATTCGCAGCGGCAACGCTCGAGTCAGAACCGGCATACGCGCGGCCATTGCATCAATGTTCATTGCTGCTCCCGAGCATCCGTTGACGGGACCTATCGTGCGCAGCAGGTCCGTCTCGGCTTCCGAACCAAGTTAAATACCAGTCCCCTAAGCGCCGACGCATCAGGTAAACCCTGATTGCAGCCATTTGACGCCGCAGCGGCGAGGGATGCCGTGACATGCAGCACGAGAGGATCTGAAGATTTGTGTAGGTAACCTGCGCCTTCGCAGCGTGGCGAGGTCAGGCGCGATCCAGCGAGGATGCTGGTCGTTGCACCGTCATTCGCGGAAGCTCGGATCCAACCGATCGAGCCGGCGCAGCAATGCCGGCCAGACGAGCGCCGCACCCGCGCCTCGCATCACTGCCTGCGTGTAGGCCGGAACCGTATCGAGCACGCTTTGCGGAATTCGAACGAGTTCGGCGCCGTGGCCCTGTGCGAGCACCTGGATTTCGCACGCCCGCTGAAACGTGAACATCGAAAGAAATGCGTCGGCCACCGTCATCCCGACGGTCAGCAGGCCGTGATTGCGTAGCATCAAATGGCGCGCATCTCCGAGATGCTGCTGCAGCCGGCCTTTCTCCTCCGGATTCATCGCGATCCCTTCGTAGTCGTGATACGCGAGCGACGCGAGAATGATGCTCGCCTGCTGGGAAATCGGTAGCAGCCCCTCCTTCTGACACGACACCGCGACACCCGCCGGCGTATGCGTGTGCAGCACGCAACCGGCGTCCGCACGCACCTCATGGATTGCGCTGTGAATCGTGTAGCCCGCCGGATTGATCTCGTACGGGCTGTCGAGCGTCTTCTTCCCCTGCAAATCGACTCGCACCAGATTCGACGCCGTGACCTCGTCGAACATCAGGCCGTAAGGATTGATCAGGAAATCGTGCGTCCCCGGCACTTTCGCCGAGATGTGCGTGAACACCAGATCGTCCCAACCGAAGTGCGCGACCAGCCGATAGCACGCAGCCAGATCGACGCGCAGCGCCCACTCCTCGGGAGAAACGAGATTGCGAACGTTGGGAAGAGCGAGAGAAGACATGCCAGCCTCGTGACTCGTGATTCGTGACTCGTGATTCGTGATTCGTGATTCGTGATTCGTGATTCGTGATTAATGATTAGTGATGCAAGCAGGCCACCGCCGTTGTCAATCGTCAACTGTCAATTGACTCACGCGTCGTTCCGGTTCCCTTCCCCTTTCCCTTTTCCCCTTTCCCTTTTCCCTTTTCCCTTCTTCCCCCCTCACACCGCCATCGTCAACAACTTGCCCTTCACGTACTTCCACATCCGCAGCGGCTTGCCTTCGATCCACTTGGCGACGTTCGGCTCGGCGAGCGCGGCATTGAGCACGTCTTGATCGGCGGAATCGGCAGGAATGGTGACGCGCGCGCGCACCTTGCCGTTGATCTGCACCGGGATTTCCAGCGTGTCCTGCACGAGCGCGCCCGGATCCGGTTTCGGCCACGGATGATCGATCAGCGGATCTGAATGACCCAGCGCTTGCCACAGCGCATGTGTGGCGTGAGGTACGATCGGCGCGAGCATCAGCACGATGAGCTCCAACGTCTCCTGCACGATGGCCCGACCCTGCTCGGACGCATCGTCGAACTTCGAGAGCGTGTTCATGAGCTCCATCACCGCCGCGATGGCGGTGTTGAACGTACGACGACGACCGATGTCGTCCGTGACTTTCGCGAGCGTTGCATGAGCAGCCCGGCGCATCGCGCGCTGCGCGTCGGTCACAGGAACGGGCGGATTGCTGCCCGTCGGCCGCGCGCCGTTCTTCTGCACGTGCTCGTAAACCACCCGCCACAGGCGGCGCATGAAACGAGCTGCACCTTCGACGCCGTCATCCGACCATTCGAGCGTGTCCTCCGGCGGCGACTTGAACATCATGAACAGCCGCACGCTATCCGCGCCGTACTCGGCCACGAGCTGCTGCGGATCGACGCCGTTGTTCTTGGACTTGGACATGGTCGTCCAGCCCTCGTAATCGACCGGTTGTCCGTCGTCCTTGGCCGTCGCCGAAACCACGACACGATGTGCATCGCGCTGGATGTCGAGCTCGTGAGCCCAGTAGTACCGGCGCTTGCCGTCCGTCGTGCGCGAGAACGCTTCGTTCAGCACCATGCCTTGCGTCAGGAGGTTCTTGAACGGCTCGCGCACGTTGACGAGTCCGAGATCGTTCATCACGCGCGTCCAGAATCGCGAATACAGCAGATGGAGAATGGCGTGCTCGATACCGCCGATGTACTGATCGACCGGCAACCAGTAGTTCGCACGTTCGTCGCTCATCGCCTTGTCGTTGTCCGGACAGGCGTACCGCACGAAATACCAGGACGAATCGACGAAAGTGTCCATCGTGTCCGTTTCGCGGCGTGCAGGCGCGCCGCATTTCGGACACGTGCATTTGACGAACGATTCGAGTTTCGCCAGCGGATTGCCGCTCCCATCCGGCACGAGGCCTTCAGGAAGAATCACCGGCAGATCCTCGTCGGGCACCGGCACATCGCCGCACGATGCGCAATGAATGAGCGGAATCGGACAACCCCAATAACGCTGCCTGGAAATACCCCAATCCCGCAACCGCCATTGCACTTGCTTGTCGCCGAGATTCTTGGCCTTGAGATCTGCCGCCACGGCATCGACCGCTTGCTGATACGTCAGGCCGTCGTACTTGCCGGAGTTGATGCAGACACCGTATTCGCCGAACTCGGGACGCCAGTCCTCAGGGCTGTCGGGCACTGGGCCCTCATTCTCCAGCGGTCGAATGACGAACTTGATCGGCAACCCATACTTCTTCGCGAAATAAAAATCGCGCTCGTCGTGCGCCGGAACGCCCATGACGGCGCCCTCGCCGTATGTCATGAGCACGTAGTTGCCGACCCATACAGGAATCTTCTCGCCCGACAACGGATGCTCGACGAACAAGCCCGTCGGCATGCCTTTCTTTTCCATGAGCGCGATCTCGGCTTCCATGGCCGTGCCGCGCTTGCACTCTTCGATGAACGCTGCGAGCTCCGGATTGTTCTTGGCTGCGTGCGTCGCAAGCGGATGCTCCGCCGCGACCGCACAGAACGTCACGCCCATCACCGTATCGGCGCGGGTCGTGAATACGTTCAGTACGTGCCGTTCGCCGTTGAGCTCGTAAGGAAAGCCGATGCGGACACCTTCACTCTTGCCGATCCAGTTCGCCTGCATCGTGCGCACGCGTTCGGGCCATCCCGGCAACTCGTTCAACGCATCGAGCAGCTCCTGCGCTTGGTCCGTGATGCGCAGGTAGTACATCGGAATTTCGCGTTTCTCGATGAGCGCTCCGGTGCGCCAACCGCGTCCGTCGATCACCTGTTCGTTGGCGAGCACCGTTTGATCGACGGGGTCCCAATTGACGACGCCCGTCTTCTTGTAAGCGATGCCGCGTTCGAGCATGCGCAGGAACAGCCATTGATTCCAGCGGTAGTACTCCGGCTTGCAGGTCGTGACCTCGCGCGTCCAGTCGATCGCAAAGCCGAGCGACTGAAGCTGGCGCTTCATATAAGCGATGTTGTCGTAGGTCCATTTCGCCGGCGGCACGCCGTTCGCCATTGCGGCGTTCTCGGCCGGCAGACCGAACGCGTCCCAGCCCATCGGCTGCAGCACGCTGTGGCCGTTCATCCGCATGAACCTGGAGATCACGTCCCCGATGGTGTAATTGCGGACATGGCCCATGTGCAGCCGTCCGCTCGGGTACGGAAACATCGACAAGCAGTAGTACTTCGGCCGGCTCGGGTCCTCCTTGGCCTCGAAAGCCCGAGTCTCTTCCCAGAAAGCCTGCGCCTGCGTTTCGACGGTCGCAGGATCGTATCGTTCTTGCATGCGGAGACTAGCGAATGGACGAAGAATTACAGGGGGCGCAAGCATAGCCGCGCAGAGCGCGCGCGCAAACAGCAGTGGCGGCTGCGCCGCTAGGCTGAAGGCGAAGGAACATGCGCGTTCGCGCATTTCTATGGGCCGCCCCGGCGGGCGGGCCGCGTCATTTGCAGGCTTCCGCCGCAACGCAAAGGTTCTGCGCACGAGCGCACCCTCGCCTTCAGCCTTCAACCTTCAGTCCAGGAAACGTAAACCTAAACGTGGCCCCTCCCCCGACCTGCGCCTCGGCCCAGATACGCCCGTCGTGGCGCTCGATGATCCGGCTGACGGTGGCAAGACCGATGCCGGTGCCTTCGAACTCGCCGGGGCCGTGCAAGCGTTGGAACACCCCGAACAGCTTGTTGGCGTAACGCATGTCGAAACCCACGCCGTTATCGCGCACGTACACGTGCGGCTCGAAGCTTCTTTCCAGATCGATCTCGATGCGTGCGCCGCGTGTGTAGCGCGTGTACTTGATCGAATTGCCGACGAGGTTCACGAACACCTGGGTCATCAAAGCCGGATCGCAGCGCGCGTTCCCCAACGATCCGATCCGCCAATCGATCGAGCGCATGTAAAGCTCTTGCTCGAGATGCGCGAGCGCCTGTTCGAGGAGGGCATTGAGCGACACAACTTCCTGTCTCATCTCGATATGACTCACGCGGGAGAGCGCGAGCAACCCATCGATCAGCGCGCTCATTTGCGCGGCCCCGCGCCGAATGTGATCGAGATGACCGACCGCGCTCGGCGTTTTCAGCTCCTGCTCATCGCGCAGCATCTGCACGTGAGCATCGATGAGTCGCAGCGGTGCGCGCAGATCGTGCGCCACGGAATACGAGAACGCTTCGAGCTCCCGATTGGCGATCTCGAGCTCCATCGTGCGCTGGGCGACGCGCTGCTCGAGATCCTGATTCAAGCGGCGTATCTCCGCTTCGGCCGCCGCACGCTGCGCGATCTCGGCGCTCAGCGCTTCTAGGCGCGCTGCGTTCTCGCAGGCAACCGCTACTTGCGCAGTGATCGCACGTGCAACGGCAACATCCTCTTCCGTGAATCCGCTGAGACCGATGCGGTTGATCAGACAAAGATAGCCGTAGCGGCGGGTGC
>Ga0207874_1000710_pt1 | contig 45142 bp, 39 predicted proteins | sample HigsolmetaAR201D_FD_184833 | JGI IMG/M metagenome (GOLD analysis project Ga0207874, IMG submission 184833) | Ionic liquid and high solid enriched microbial communities from the Joint BioEnergy Institute, USA - AR20-1-D (SPAdes) (version 2) ...
CCTGATGAAGTCGTAGCCGTCATCGGTCAGCCGATTCCGTAAATCCGGGTGGCGCATCAGCACGCCGGTGTCGATCACCGCCACCACCACCGGCTCCACACTGGCACCGATGCTCAGATCCCAGGCCTGCGGCAGATTGATCAGCGGATAGTGCCACTGCAAGGCATAGTATTCGTCGTTGGGTACCCGATACGCTTGACGGATGTAGTTGGGCTCGGCGTACTCGACATCGGGCCGCCGGCTCAGCTCCTTGATCACTTCCAAGGTCCGCAGCTTGGCCTGCAGAGACTGATCCACCGCCGTTTGCTTGCCGCCGAGCCGCGGCAGCCGGCGCGGAACGAGCGCCTCGCCCTCCAGCGTGAACAACTGCGCCCGCCCAGCGGCGCCGGCCAGCGGCTTCATGCCAAGGGCAGCCATCTCGGCCTCGCGCGTCGCCGCCCGCGCACCCACGCCGTCCTTGAACTTGACCACCACCTGACCGGGCACGAAGGGATCGCTCAGGCGCAGGCCGCCCGCATCGAAATCGGCCGAACCGGGCATGCTCGCGTTCAGGACGTAGTTGGCAGCCCCGCTGTAAGCCCATACCGCCACGTAATAGCTGCCATCGGCGGGAACGGTGAGAGACTCGACCTGCGTAGTCGCGCCCGCGGACCAATCGAGCGGATCGTCGGTGTTATCGACGCTGAACAAAAACAGGTCTAGATCGTCGGCGCCGATGTCCTCGCTGGCGATATGCAGCGACAGGCGCATACCGCGCTTCAAATCGACCCGATATATGTCGATCTGATCGCCGTCGGCGTACGAGGCGCCGGGGGCGCCAGCACGCGGCTGATTGACGTAGCCGCCCACGGTGACCGGCGGAACCAGCCGCTGCGCCTGGGCGAACGTATTGTTCGGCATGCGCGGTGCCGCCGGATCGTTGACGTCGCCATCGATGGCGGTGGCGCTGAGCACCTTGATGGTGCCGCTGACCGCGTACGCGCCGCGGCCTCCGTCGCCACCGTCCCCACTACCACCGCCGCCTCCGCCACAGGCGGCCAGCGCCAGAACGCACGACGCGCTGAAGACGCCGGCAAGCCACACCCCACCTCGCGATGCCATGCTCCCCCCCAAGATCGTTGTCGATATTGCTTAAGCCCAGGATCGGCCACTTAGCTGCATCAGCGTATCCTAATTGGTGAACTGGCTCATATCTCTTGTTTGGGATAGGCCTTACTTTTTTTAGTTTTGCCTTCGGTTGACCAGCGCCGCCCCAGGCTGGCGCTATCGCGCACGGCACGGCATCCTACCGGCACGCCCCGGCCACCCCGCCGGGCTGATCCGTCAAACGACCGGAAAACCGATGCGACTCGCCAGCTGGAACGTCAATTCCATCAAAGTCCGCCTTCCTCAGCTCATCGACTGGCTCAACAAGGCGCAGCCGGACGTGGTGGGACTGCAGGAAATCAAATGCACCGCCGACAACTTTCCGTTCGAGCCGCTGCGCGCGCTCGGCTACGAAGTGGCGGTCTCCGGCCAGCCGACCTATAACGGCGTCGCCGTCCTCAGCCGCTACCCGATCACCGAGGTCGTTACCGACCTGCCCGGACTGGATGATCCGCAGCGGCGCGTGCTCGCCTGCACCACCGGCGGCATCCGCTTCATCGACCTGTACGTGCCGAACGGCCAGGCGGTGGGCAGCGACAAATACGCCTACAAGCTGGAATGGCTGGCCAAACTGCACGCGTTTCTCGGCGACGAGCTCACCCGCCACCCGCTGCTGGCGGTAGTCGGCGACTTCAACATCGCCCCCCAGCCGGAGGACGTGGACAACCCGGCGGAATGGGAAGGACAGGTGCTGTTCTCCGAGCCGGAACGCACCGCTTTTCAGAATCTGCTGGCCCTGGGCCTGCAGGACACCTTCCGGCTGTTCCCGCAGGAGCCGAAGACCTTCAGCTGGTGGGATTACCGCCAAAACAGCTTCCGCCGCAACCGCGGCCTGCGCATCGACCACGTGCTCGCCAGTACCGCCTTGGCCGCGCACTGCACCGCCAGCCACATCGACCGCGAGCCACGCGGCTGGGAGCGGCCGTCCGACCACGCGCCAGCGGTGGCGGACTTCGGCGGCTTGACGGCCCCGGCAACGTAGTCGCGAGCGGCGACGGCGCCTAGGGCCTACAATAGCCAGCCCAATTCAGCCAGCACGACAGCCAGCCGATGCATTACGCCGATCTTCGCGATTTCATCGACATGCTAGAGCGCAATGGCGAGCTCAAGCGCGTTCGCCAGCCGATCAGCCCGCACCTGGAGATGACCGAGATCTGCGACCGCACGCTGCGGCGCGGCGGCCCGGCGCTGCTGTTCGAGAACCCCCAGGGCCACCGCGTACCCGTGCTCGCCAATCTGTTCGGCACGCCGCGGCGGGTGGCGCTGGGCATGGGCGCCGAGGACGTATCCGAGCTGCGCGAGATCGGCAAGCTGCTGGCCTTCCTCAAGGAGCCGGAGCCGCCCAAAGGGCTCAAGGACGCTTGGAATAGCCTGCCGCTGTTCAAGAAAGTGCTGGACATGGCGCCGAAGACCATCCGCAATGCGCCCTGTCAGGAGCAGGTGATCGAGGGCGACGACGTGGACCTCGGCCGGCTGCCGGTCCAGACCTGCTGGCCGGGCGACGCCGGCCCGCTGATCACCTGGGGGCTGGTGGTCACCAAGGGCCCGCACAAGGAGCGGCAGAATCTCGGCATCTACCGCCAGCAGGTGATCGGCCGCAATCGGGTGATCATGCGCTGGCTGGCGCACCGCGGCGGCGCGCTGGACTTCCGCGACTGGCAGCAGGCGCGTCCGGGCGAGCCGTTCCCGGTGGCGGTGGTACTGGGCGCCGATCCGGCCACCATTCTCGGCGCCGTGACCCCGGTCCCCGACACCCTGTCGGAGTACGCCTTCGCCGGCCTGCTGCGCGGCGCCAAGACCGAGCTGACCCGTTGCGTGGGCCTGGACCTGCAAGTGCCGGCGCGGGCCGAGATCGTACTGGAAGGCCACATCCACCCCGGCGATACCGCGCCGGAAGGCCCGTTCGGCGACCATACCGGCTACTACAACGAGGTGGACACCTTCCCGGTGTTCACCATCGACCGCATCACCCAGCGCCGCGATCCGATCTACCACAGCACCTACACCGGCCGGCCGCCGGACGAGCCGGCGGTGCTCGGCGTGGCGCTCAACGAAGTGTTCGTGCCGATCCTGCAGAAGCAGTTCCCGGAGATCGTCGACTTCTACCTGCCGCCGGAAGGCTGCTCCTACCGCCTGGCGGTGGTGACCATGAAGAAGCAGTACCCCGGCCACGCCAAGCGGGTGATGTTCGGCGTGTGGAGCTTCCTGCGCCAGTTCATGTACACCAAGTTCATCATCGTCTGCGACGACGACGTCAACGCCCGCTCCTGGGAAGACGTGATCTGGGCCATGACCACCCGCATGGACCCGGCGCGCGACACCGTGCTGGTGGAGAACACTCCCATCGACTATCTCGACTTCGCCTCGCCGGTCTCGGGCCTGGGCTCGAAGATCGGCTTCGACGCCACCAATAAGTGGCCGGGCGAAACCAGCCGGGAGTGGGGTCGGCCGATCGTGATGACCCCGGAGGTCAAGGCCCGGGTCGACGCGCTCTGGCCGGAGCTAGGGATCGACTGAGGCACAGTGGGTTTATTAGCGCCGCGTAAAACGAGAGAATGCCCGGTTTCTCGTGTGGCGGACCTTAGTCATGAGTTATCGAGTCAGCCTTCGGCCCAGCGGGCACACCCTTACCGTCAACGAGGGCGAGAGCATCCTCGACGCGGCGCTCCGTCAGGGGTTGATGATCCCCTATAGCTGCCGCGGCGGCAGTTGCGGCAGCTGCATCGGCCGCGTGCTCGAAGGGCGGGTCAGCTACCCGCAGGGCAGCCCGCCTCCGGCCTTGAGCCAGGAAGACCTGGCGGCCGGCCGCGCTCTGTTCTGCCTGGCCCGTCCTGAGACGGATCTGGTCATCGAAGTGCGCGAGGTGCGCCAGGCCTCGGATCTGCCGCCGCGCAAGCTACCCTGCCGGGTGGCGCGCATCGAGCAGCTCTCGCACGACGTGCGCCGTCTCTATCTGAAGACGCCGGCCACCGAACGGCTGCAATTCCTGGCCGGACAGTACATCGACATCCTGCTGCCCGGCGGCAAGCGGCGCGGTTTCTCGCTCGCCAACGCGCCCTACGACGATGAGTTCCTGGAACTGCACATTCGCCTGGTGCCGGGCGGGCAGTTCACCCGCTACGTGTTCGAGGAAATGCAGCCCGGCGCGCTGCTGCGCATCGAGGGGCCGTTCGGCCAGTTCTACCTGCGGGAGGACTCGCCGCGGCCGGTGCTGATGATGGCCGGCGGCACCGGTTTCGCCCCGCTCAAGGGCATGATCGAGCAGGCCAACCACGTCGGCGATATGCGTCCGATACACTTCTTCTGGGGCGTGCGCGCCAAGCGCGATCTCTATCTCGATCAGCTGCCGCGCGCTTGGGCCGAGAATCGGCCTGGTTTTCGCTACACTCCGGTGTTGTCGGAACCAATGGCCGAGGACCGGTGGGAGGGCCGCACGGGCCTGGTCCACGAAGCGCTGCTACAGGATTACCCAGACCTGTCGGGTTTCGATATTTATATGAGCGGTCCACCGGCAATGGTGTCGGCGGCGCGCGATGCCTTCCTGGCGCACGGCGCGCAGCCCGGACAGCTGTTTTCCGATTCCTTCGACTTCGCGGTGGATCCAGGCACAATAAAACGTTAACCGCGGCGGTGAGGTTGGCATTGCCTCACCCGGCGCCTAACATAGGGAATGCCCTAGCGGGTTGGTTGGGATGGACCCCTTGCATTCACCAACGGCTTCCGCGCCCGAAACACACTCTCGGCCCTGTCGCCGTCGACTCGCTGCCTTGGCGGCGGCCGTATTCGGCTTGGCGTTGAGCGCGCAGCTGGCGGCCCTGGTTCACGGCTGGGAAGCCGAGCGCGCCGAGTCACGGTTCCGTCAGGCCGGCGAGCGCTGGCTGCGCATCATGCGCCTGGAACTGGATCGGCTGCTGGGCCTGCCGTACTACCTCGGCAGCATATTCCTGGCGCCCAAGGACGTGAGCGACAAGGAATTTCACGCTTTCGCCGACGCCGTTACCCGCGACCGCCCGGAAATCGACACCATCGTCTGGTCGCCGCGCCAGCCTGATACCAGCCCGCCCGTTTACAGCGAGCGGCTGCGCCTGCGTCGAGACGGACCGACCTGGCGGCTGGAAACCACCGCCGCACAGTGGCAAGGCGCAGCGGCCCCAGACGGCGTGATCGACCCGATCCTGCTGACGTCGGCGGCGCGCACGGCCTCGGCGGTGGTCTCGTCCCGTGTGACGATCGACGCCGGTGACCAGCCGGAGCCGGGCGTGGTCATCGTCGGCCCGATACGCAACAAGCCGATACCGGCCGAGCCGATCGGGCTGATCTCGCTCCGGCTGAGCGTCCCGACCCTGATCAAGCAGCTGCGGGAACACGGGTACCATACCGGGCTGGCCGTGCAGGTGCACGACATCACCGACGGCAGCCTGCCGATCCTGCTCTATAGCAGCGACTTGGCCGGCAACCCGGCCGCCATGCTCGACAGCCGCCCGCCGCCCGACGAGCGCGCCGACGACGCTGGCCTGATCCGCCATCTCGAGGTCGGCGGCCGGCATTGGCTGGTGACGCTGCGCCCGTCCCAGCCGTACACGGTTTCCCCCTGGGGCCAGAGCGTGCTCACGCTGCTGGCCGGCGCCTCGCTCACCACACTGGTGGTCATGCCGCTGCTACGCCGCCGCGATCCGACAGCACCGGCCGTCACCCCGGTCACGCACACACCCGCGCCGCAGGAACAGACTCAAGACGCCGAAGCGCTCCATTGGCGCCACATGGTGGAGTCGTCCCCCGACATGATCCTGCTGCTGAACGCCGAGGGCCGGGTGCGCTACGTCTCGCCCAGCTGTACGCGGCTGCTCGGCTGGCAGCCCGAGCAGATGAGCGGCCGCTCGATCTACGACTTCTTTCACCCCGACGACATCTACCGCACCCGCCACGCCCACGAGTTCGCCCTGGCCAATCCCGGCAACTACCTGTCCAGCTACCGGGTGCGGCGCGCCGACGGCGGCTATTCCTGGCTGGAAGCGCACAACAGGATGCTGCAGGACGAGGAAACGGGCGCGGCCACCGAGATTCTCTGCGTGGTGCGCGACACCTCGGGACGCCAGACCGAGGTCGACGCCCTGCGCGAGAGCGAGGTGATGTACCGCGGCGCCTTCGAGAACGCCGCGACACCGATGCTGCTGGCGGACGCCTACAGCGGCCAGCTGCTGCGGGTGAACCAGGCGCTGTGCGACATGCTCGGCTACAGCAAGCCGGAGCTGCGCGAGCTCAAGTCGCGCGACATCACCCATCCGGCCGACTGGGAGCTGACCGTGGAAGGCAGCCGCGCCGCCCGCGCCAACCTCAAGGGCGTGGAGCTCAACAAGCGCTTCCTGCGCAAGGACGGCTCGCTGGTGCCGGCGCGGGTGCTGCTGTCGGTGCAGCGCGACCCCGAAGGCAACGCCCGCTACTTCATCTCCCACATACTGCCGCGCCACTCCCGGGCGGAGTGATCGTAGCCGCCCGGGGCGGACCGGTCGCGCTACACCGGCCGGAACACCTCCCCGCCCTGGCGCACGAACTCCGCCGCCTTCTCCCGCATGCCGGCCTCCAGCGCCTGCTGGGTGTCGGTGATGCCCGAGGCCTGCGCGAACTCGCGCACCTCTTGGGTGATCTTCATCGAGCAGAACTGCGGCCCGCACATCGAGCAGAAGTGCGCCAGCTTGTGCGCTTCCTTGGGCAGGGTCTCGTCGTGGAACTCGCGCGCCTTGTCCGGGTCGAGACCGAGGTTGAACTGATCGGCCCAGCGGAACTCGAAGCGCGCCTTGGACAGGGCGTTGTCGCGGATCTGCGCCGCCGGATGGCCCTTGGCGAGATCAGCGGCATGGGCGGCGATCTTGTAGGTGACGATGCCCTCGCGCACGTCGTGCTTGTTCGGCAGCCCCAGGTGCTCCTTGGGCGTGACGTAGCAGAGCATGGCGGTGCCGAACCAGCCGATCATGGCCGCGCCGATGGCCGAGGTGATGTGGTCGTAGCCCGGGGCGATGTCGGTGGTCAACGGCCCGAGCGTGTAGAACGGCGCCTCGTGGCAGCCCGCGAGCTGCTTGTCCATGTTCTCCTTGATGAGCTGCATGGGCACGTGGCCGGGGCCTTCGATCATCACCTGCACATCATGCCGCCAAGCGATCTCGGTGAGCTCGCCCAGCGTCTTGAGCTCGGCGAACTGCGCCTCGTCGTTGGCGTCGGCGATCGAACCCGGCCGCAGGCCGTCGCCGAGCGAGAAGGCCACGTCGTAGGCCTTCATGATTTCGCAGATTTCCTCGAAGTGGGTGTAGAGGAAATTCTCCTTGTGGTGGGCGAGACACCACTTGGCCATGATCGAGCCGCCGCGGGAGACGATGCCGGTAACGCGCTTGGCGGTGAGCGGGATGAAGGCCAGGCGCACACCGGCGTGGATGGTGAAGTAGTCCACGCCCTGCTCGGCCTGCTCGATCAGGGTGTCGCGGAAGATCTCCCAGGTCAGCTCCTCGGCCTTGCCGCCGACCTTCTCCAGCGCCTGGTAGATCGGCACCGTGCCCACGGGCACCGGCGAGTTGCGGATGATCCACTCGCGGGTCTCGTGGATGTTCTTGCCGGTGGACAGATCCATGATGGTGTCCGCGCCCCAGCGGGTGGCCCAGACCATCTTCTCGACTTCCTCCTCGATGCTGGAGGTGACCGCCGAGTTGCCCATATTGGCGTTGATCTTCACCAGGAAATTTCGGCCGATGATCATCGGCTCCAATTCCGGGTGATTGATGTTGGCCGGGATGATGGCCCGTCCCCGCGCCACTTCCTGGCGCACGAACTCGGGCGTGATCTCCTCGGGAATGGTGGCGCCGAAAGCCTGGCCCCGGTGGCGGCGGAACAGCGGCGTATCGCGGTACAGCTCCAGGCGCTGGTTCTCGCGAATGGCGACGAACTCCATCTCCGGCGTGATGATGCCGCGCCGCGCGTAATGCATCTGCGTGACGTTGGCGCCCGGCTTGGCGCGCCGGGGCGCGCGGATGTGCTCGAAGCGCAGGTGCGCCAGCGCCGGATCGTTCTGCCGCGCCCGGCCGTAGCTGGAGCTGGGCCCTGGCAGCCGCTCGGTGTCGCCCCGCTCCTCGATCCAGCGCTCCCGCAGCGGCGGCAGGCCCGCCCGCAGATCGATATCGACGTTGGGGTCGGTGTACGGGCCGGATGTGTCGTAGACGTAGATCGGCGGATTCTTCTCGGCGCCGAACGCCGAGGGCGTATCGGACTGGCGGATCTCGCGCATCGGCACCCGCAGGTCGGGCCGCGACCCTTCGACGTAGACCTTTCGCGAATTGGCGAACGGCCGGAGCATCTCCGGATCGAGCGCACCGGTCTTGCTACGTAGGGCTTCGAAAGTGGCGCTCATGCTGGCGCAGTCCTCCCGCTGATCGGAAAGAATTCTGGAAGGGGCGGCGACGAGCCGCGAACCAAGTCCCAAAGGGTTACAGCCCCGGCCCGGTATTTCAAGCGCGACCGCCGCTGCTTGCCTGGCAGTGCGAAAGCCCTTACGCTTTACGCGCTTGCGCGGCCGCCGCCGCCAATACCCTTCATGGATCGATCCATACCGACCATTCGCCGGATCGGGCCCTGCCGTGTCAGGGCGACCGAGCAGGTCTCACGCATTACACCGGGCATAGCCATGAGCAATTTCGACTTCGAACGCGCGCGCTTCAACATGGTGGAGCAGCAGATCCGGACCTGGGAAGTCCTCGACGAACGCGTGCTGGAGGTGATCCGCAACGTCCCGCGCGAGGCTTACGTGCCGGAGCGGTATCGTGGCATGGCCTACATGGACCTGCGGGTCCCGCTGCCGAACGGCCAGTACATGCTCGAACCGAAGGTGGCGGCGCGCATGCTGCAGGCGGTGGACGTCAAGCCCTCCGAGCAGGCGCTGGAGATCGGCACCGGCAGCGGCTATGTCACCGCCTGCCTAGCCCAGCTGGCGGCGCACGTCACCAGCGTCGAATACTTCGCCGACCTCAAGGAGCTGGCCGCGCGCAACCTCGCCGCCCAGAACGTCAGCAACGTCACCCTGGAAGTGGGCGATGCCTCCAAGGGCTGGGACGACGGCCGCCGCTACGACGTGATCGTGGTCACCGGCTCGCTGCCGGAGCTGCACCAGGGCTTCCACAAGAGCCTGACCATCGGCGGGCGGCTGGTGCTGGCGGTCGGCCAGGGCCTGGGCATGCTGAACGAAGTGCTGCTGATCACCCGGGTCGCGGAGGATCAATGGGCCACCCAGAGCCTGTTCGACACCTACATCGAACCGCTGATCAACGCCCCGCGGACCGTGGCGTTCGCACTCTAGTGAAATCGCTAAGCCCCCAAGAACTGGCGCAGCGCCTCCAACAGGAGGCCGCGCCCCTGCTGCTGGACGTGCGCGAGCCCTGGGAGTTCGCACACGCCCACATCGAAGGCTCCACCCTCATGCCCATGCATGAGGTTCCCGCCCGCCACGCCGAGCTGGATAAGGACGCTGAAATCGTGGTGATCTGCCACCACGGCATGCGCAGCGCCCAGGTGACGCAATACCTCGACCGGCTCGGCTTCAGCCAGGTCTACAACCTCACCGGCGGCATCGACGCCTGGTCGCGGGAAGTCGACCCGAGCGTGCCGCAGTACTGAGCATCCCCGCTGCCAAGCGGCGCGCCGCAAAGAGGCGAAGCCGGCCGCTTCTCGCTCCTCTCCTGCCCCCGGCATAACGTATGCACACTCCTGCCGAGAGCGTTCTCCCAGTACGCGCTAACCGAAACTTGGCAGGACGTCGGCCAGCCCCCCCTTCGCGGAGGAGAGCGCAGCGAGGGGCTATCGCATGCACACATATCTCTGACAGAGCTCTGAGTCGTCATGCCCGCGCAAGCGGGCATCCAGAAACCCAACCAAAATCCCAAGATGCGTGCATACGCTAGCCCGGTTCCGCGCATGGACCGGCGATGCGCGCCAGGCGTGGCCGCAGTCCCCTCAAGCCGCCGGCGGCAAGCGTTCGGCGACCAGCGCCAAGCAGCGGTCCAAGGCGCCGCGGTTGGCGGCCACTACCGCCTGCGCGCGCTCGCCCATGCGCCGGCGGATATCGGTGTCGTCCAGCAACTCGGACACCGCCGCCGCCAGCGCCTTGGCGTCGGCGACTACCCGCGCGCCCTCGGCCTCCAGTAGCAGGTCGGTGATCTGGCGGAAATTGAACACCTGCGGCCCGGTCAGCACCGGCAGCCCCAGCGCCGCCGGCTCCAGCAGGTTGTGGCCGCCGGTCGGCACCAGGGAGCCGCCGACGAAGGCCAGGTCGGCGGCGGCGTACAGCCGCAGCAACTCGCCCATGGTGTCACCCAGGTATACGGTGGTGTCCGGTGCGCAGCGCTCGTCGCGGCTGCGGCGCGCGACCGTAAGCCCCTGCTCGCGGCACAAGGCCGCCACGCGGTCGAAGCGCTCCGGATGGCGCGGCACCAGGATCAGCAGTGCCTCCGGCCGCTGCGCCCGCACCTGGCGGTGGGCGGCCAGCACTTGCTCGTCCTCGCCCTCGTGGGTGCTGGCGGCGATCCAGACGGGGCGCTCCGCCCCCAACTCGGCGCGCAGCGCCCGGCCTTGCGCGGGCAGGTCCGGCGGCAGGGTGAGATCGAACTTGAGGTTGCCGGTGACACTCACCTGCGTCGGCGCCGCCCCCAGCGCCAGGAAGCGCTCGGCGTCGGCCGGCGACTGCGCCGCCACCGCGTCCAGGCAGCGCAGGGTGGAACGCACCAAACCGCCGATGCGGCCGTAGCCGCGCGCCGAGCGCGGCGACAGGCGGGCGTTGAGCAGCAGCATAGACACGCCGCGCCGCGCCGCTTCCCGGTAGAGGTTGGGCCACAGCTCGGTTTCCATCACCAGCCCCAGCGCCGGCCGGGCGCGGTCGAGGAAGCGGCGCACCGCCCCCGGCAGGTCGTAGGGCAGATAGACGTGGCAAACGCGCTCGCCGAACAGCGCCCGCACCCGCTCGGAGCCGGTCGGCGTGGTGGTGGTGACCAGCAGCGGCCGCTTCGGATAGCGCGCCAGCAGCGCCTCGATCAGCGGCGCCGCCGCCACGGTCTCGCCGACCGACACGGCATGCACCCAGATGGCGCCGGCACGCGGCAGCGGCGGGAACAACGCCAGCCGCTCACCCCAGCGCCGGCGGTAGGCGGGATTGGCCCGGCTGCGCAGCAACAGCCGCAAAAAGGCGAACGGCAGCAGCAGATAGAGCAGGGCGTTATAGACGAAGCGCATGGATCGGCGGGCGAAAATCCGGGATCGAATCGCGAGTTGCGCCAACCATAACACGGCCCGGCCGACGCCGTTTGCTATACTCGCGCAGCGCTATCCATTGACAGGCTTTGCCGTGAGCAGCGTCGCCTTGCCGCACCGCCAGCCGCCCGAGCCGCGCCGGGCCGATCGCGACCGTCGTTTCCGCCGGCTCGACACTGCGACCGCAACCAATCGGATCATTATCGCCTGATGTCCAAGATCAAAGCCGGGCCCGCCCTGCCTCCCGTGCCGCCCGAGCAGCGCCGTGGGCTGTATCTGCGGCTGCTGGGCTACGTCAAACCGTACTGGAAGATCTTCGTCGGCGGCTTGGTGGCCATGGCGGTGTACTCGGCCGCCGAATCGGCCGTGCCGGCACTGACCAAGCTCCTGCTGGACGGCAGCTTCGTCGCCAAGGACGCCACCAGCGCCTGGCTCATCCCGCTGCTGCTGGTGGGCGTGTTCATCGTCCGCGGCCTGTCCGACTACATCCACACCACCGCCCTGAACTACGTCGCGCACCGGGTGGTGCTGGACCTGCGGGTGCAGATGTTCGACCGGCTGCTGCACATGCCGGCGAGCTTCTACGAAAGCCAACCGAGCGGCTCGCTGCTGTCCAAGCTCACCTACGACGTACAGCAGCTCAGCCCCATCGTCACCGTGGCGCTGATCACCCTGGTGAAGGACTCGCTGATCGTGCTCGGCCTGCTCGGCTACATGCTGTACGAGAACTGGCGGCTGTCGCTGGCGTTCTTCCTGGTGCTGCCGGTGATCGCCGTGGTGATCCGCACGGTCAGCCACCGTCTGCGCAGCTTCAGCCGCGCCCAGCAGAACTCCATGGGCAGCATGACCGACGTGCTCGACGAGGTGATCGGCGGCCATAAGGAAATCAAGATCTTCGGCAGCGAGCGCTACGAATCGCAGCGTTTCTTCGGCGTGGCCAACAGCGTGCGCCGCAACTTCATGAAGGTGGTGGCCACCTCCGCCGCCAACGGCCCGATCGTGCAGTCGATCGTGGCGTTGGCGATGGCGCTCATCATCTATTACGCCGCGCTGCAATCCCAGCAGGACGAGATCACCGTCGGCGGCTTCGTCTCCTTCTTCGGCGCCGCCGCCATGCTGCTGTCGCCGATCAAGCGGCTGACCAACGTCAACGAGCACCTGCAGCGCGGCCTGGCCGCCGCCGGCAGCGTGTTCGCGCTGCTCGACACGCCGGTCGAGCCGGACCACGGCCAGGATGGCATCCGGCGCGCTAAAGGCCATCTCGAGTTCCACGACGTTTCCTTCCGCTACCCGAACGCCGAGAGCGACGCGGTGCACCGCGTGAACCTGGAGATCAAGCCGGGCGAAACCGTGGCCCTGGTCGGCGCCTCCGGCAGCGGCAAATCGACGCTGATGGCGCTCATCCCGCGCTTCTACCAGCCCAGCAGCGGCAAGATCACGCTCGACGGCATCGACATCAACGACCTCAAGCTCGCCGAGCTGCGCGCCAACCTCGGACTGGTGACCCAGCACGTGGTGCTGTTCAACGACACCATCGCCGCCAACATCGCCTACGGCCGGCCGGATGTGTCGGAAGAGGACATTCGCCGCGCCGCCGAGGCGGCGCACGCCATGGAGTTCATCGACAAGCTGCCGCAGGGCCTGCACACCCCGATCGGCGAGAACGGCGCCCGCCTCTCCGGCGGCCAGCGCCAGCGCCTCTCCATCGCCCGCGCCCTGCTCAAGGACGCGCCCATCCTGCTGCTGGACGAGGCCACCTCGGCGCTGGACACCGAATCGGAGCGGGCGGTGCAGGCGGCGCTGGACAATCTGCGCCGCGGCCGCACCACGATCATGATCGCCCACCGGCTATCGACCATCCTCAACGCCGACCGGATCGTGGTGCTCGACGGCGGCCGCATCGCCGAGATCGGGACCCATCAGGAGCTGCTGGCGAAGAACGGCATCTACAGCCGGCTGTACCGGCTGCAGTTCTCGCAGGAGCAGGAGGCGGCGCACTCCTGACGCGACATTTGTCGCCTCGCCCGGCAACCGGCTAGGCTAGGCCCACGTAGAGACCAGAACACGATGCGCATCCCCGACTTCTCCCGTGTCCGCCTGCTCGTCGCCGGCGACGTCATGCTCGACCGCTACTGGAAGGGCAGCACCTCCCGCATCTCGCCGGAGGCGCCGGTGCCGGTGGTCAACGTCAAGGCGACCGAACACCGCGCCGGCGGCGCGGCCAACGTGGCGCTCGGCCTGGCGGCGCTGGGCGCGCGGGTCGAGCTGATGGGCCGGGTCGGGCAGGACGAGCCGGCCGACATCCTCGAACGGCTGCTGCGTCAGGCCGACGTGGCCTGCGCCTTCCTGCGCGACCGCGAGCGCGCCACCATCACCAAGCTGCGGGTGATCAGCCACCACCAGCAGATGATCCGGCTCGACTTCGAGGACGATGCCGACGCCAGCGCCGCTTTGCCGCTGTCCGCCTTCCGGGAGCGACTCGACGGCGTCGACGCGGTAGTGCTCAGCGACTACGGCAAGGGCGCGCTGTTCGCGGTGCAGGAGCTGATCCAAGCCGCGCGCGCCGCCGGCAAGCGGGTGCTGATCGACCCCAAGCAGGCCGATTTCTCGGTCTACCGCGACGCCACCATCCTCACCCCCAACCGCAGCGAGTTCGAGCGCGCCGCCGGCCCCTGCCGCAGCGAGGCCGAGCTGGTGGACAAGGGCCAGGCCATGGTGGAACGGCTGGGCTGGGAGGCGCTGCTGATCACCCGCGGCGAGGAAGGCATGACGCTGCTCGAGCGCGGCCGACCGCCGCTGCACATCCCGGCCCTGGCGCAGGAGGTCTACGACGTCACCGGCGCGGGCGACACCGTGATCGCCGTGCTGGCCGGCGCGGCCGCGGCCGGCGAGCCCTGGCCCGCGGCGGCGGCGCTGGCCAATCTGGCCGCCAGCATCGCGGTCGGCAAGCTGGGCACGGCGACCGTCAGCCTGGCCGAGCTGCAGCAGGCGATCAGCGCGCCGCAACCGTCCCACTTCCGCCAAGGGGTCGTTCAGGAAGAGCAGCTGCTGGCCCAGGTGGCGCTGGCACGCAGCCGCGGCGAGCGCGTGGTGATGACCAACGGCTGCTTCGACATCCTCCACCCCGGGCACGTCACCTATCTCGAACAGGCCAAGCGGCTGGGCGACCGCCTGATCGTGGCGGTCAACGACGACGCCTCGGTGGCGCGCCTCAAGGGCCCCAGCCGTCCGATCGTGCCGCTGGAAGACCGCATGGCCGTGCTGGCCGGCCTGGCCTCGGTGGACTGGGTGGTGGCGTTCAGCGAGGACACGCCGGCGCGGCTGATCGAACGGGTCGGGCCGGACGTGCTGGTGAAGGGCGGCGACTACCGCGTCGAGCAGATCGCCGGCCATGAATCGGTGCTGGCGCGCGGCGGCGAGGTGAAGATCCTGCCGTTCGTGGAAGGCCGCTCCACCAGCGCCATCGTCGCGCGCATCCTCCGCTCCCGGGGCGAATCATGACCGCTATCGCCGCCCATCCGCCGGTTTCCATCCTGATGTACCACCAGGTGGGCCGCTTCGCCTCGCCGAAGGCCCACCGGGCGGGCTACTGCCACGTCCGCCGCTTCGCCGCGCAGATGTGGTACCTGCACGCCTTCGGCTACTCGGTGATCTCGCTGGAGCAGGCCTACCGCGGCCTGTTCGGGCAGGAGCCGCTGCCGCCGCGGCCGGTGGTACTGACCTTCGACGACGGCTACGACAATTTCCGCGAGTACGCCTGGCCGATCCTGCGCCGCTACGGTTTTCCCGCCACGGTGTTCCTGATCGCCGGCCATCTGGGGAAGCCGGCCTACTGGCTCGACGACGGCGGCCACAGTGCACCGCTGATGACAGCGCAGACCGTGCGCGCGCTGCGGCGCGAGGGCGTGAGCTTCGGCTCGCACAGCGTCAACCACCTGCGGCTGTCGCAGCTCGACGCGGCGGCGATCCGCCGCGAGGTATTCGACAGCAAGGCGATGCTGGAGGACGTGCTGGGCGAAGCGGTGCCGGACTTCTGCTATCCCTACGGCGATTACGACCTGCGCGTGCGCGACGCGGTGATCGAGGCCGGCTACCGCCTGGGACTGACCTGCATCCGCGGCGCCGCCAACACCGCCGACAACGCCTTCGAGATTCCGCGCAAGGCCATTTCCTACGGCGACACGCTGCCGGGCTACTTCTGGAAGCTGCACATGAAGCACGCCCGCAAGGACCGGAAAACGGCCGATCCCTATGCCTAACCGCGCCGTCGCCCCCGCGGAGCCGCTGCGGGTCGTCCACGTCCTGCACAGCCACGGCTACGGCGGCGCCGAGTCGCACGCGCTGATCCTGATGCGCGGCCTGGCGGCGCTCGGCCACGAGGTGAGCTACGCCGGCCCGGCCGACTCTTGGCTGGCCGAGCAATGCGCCCGGCATGGGATTCCCGTGGACCACCTGCGCATGTCCGGCCTGTTCGACCTGCACTCGCTGGTACGGCTGATCCGGATCCTGCGCCGCCGCGACGCCCACATCGTCCACGGCCACCTGATTCGCGGCGCGCATTACGCCGGCCAGGCGGCGCGCTGGGCCGGCAGGGCACGCGCCATCGCCACCGCCCATGCCACCACCGCCCGCACCCACATGCGCCGCTGCGCGCGCATCATCGCGGTGTCGGCGGCGGTGCAGGCAGCCTTGCGCGAGTACGGCTACGACGACGCCACGATCAGCCTGATCCACAACGGCATTCCCGACATTCCGCCCGGACCGGACCGTGCCGAGCTGCGGCGGCAGCTGGGCATCGCACCGGGCGAGTTCGCGCTGTTCAACGCCGGCCGCTTCATCCGCGACAAAGGGCAGGATCTGCTGGTCGAGGCGATCCGGCGCTGTCCCGAGCACGTGCGGCTGTACCTGGCGGGCGACCCGAACACGCCGTTCGGCACCGAGGTGGTGCAGCGGGCCGGCGGCGATCCGCGCGTCCGCTTCCTGGGCTATCGCGCCGACGTGCCGCTCCTGCTGCGGGCGTTCGATGCCTACATCGCCGGCTCCCGCCGCGAGGCCCTCGGCCTATCGCTGATCGAGGCAGCCGCCGCCGGCCTGCCGATCGTCGCCCCGGCGGTCGGCGGCATTCCCGAGGTGGTGGCCGATCGGGAGACCGGGCTGCTGGTCGCGGCCGGGGATCCGGCCGCGCTAGCGGCGGCGGTCGACGCCCTCGCCACCGATCCGGCACTGACGGCGCGCCTCGGCGGCAACGCCCGCCAGCGCTACCTGGACCATTTCACCGACACCCAGATGGTGCGGCGCACTGCGGCCATCTACCAAGCCACCGCGCTCCGGCGATGAACGACGCCCGCGAACCCAAGCGAATCTGCATCATCCGCCTGTCCGCCATCGGCGACGTGGTGATGGCCTCCGGCCTGATCCCGGCGCTGCGGCAGCGCTACCCGAACGCGCGCCTGAGCTGGCTGGTCGAGCCAGCCGCCGCCCCCCTGCTCAAGCACAATCCCGGTCTGGACGAAGTGATCGTCTGGCCGCGCGGCGAGTGGCGCGCCCTGTGGCGCGAGCGCCGCTATCGGGAGCTATGGCGGCGGCTGCGCGCCTTCCGCCGGGAGCTGCGCGCGCGGCGCTTCGATCTGGTGCTGGATGCCCAAGGGCTGCTCAAGAGCGCGGTGTGGGCGTGGCTGAGCGGCGCGCCGCGCCGGCTCGGGCTGATCGCCCGCGAGGGCAGCCACCTGCTGATGACCGAGCGAGTGGTGCCGCCGGACGACGGCGACAAGCCGATCGGCTCCGAGTACCGCTATCTGGCCCGCTACCTGGGCGCGCCGGACGACGCCTTCCGGCTCGATCTAGCGGTGGGCGCCGAACCGCGCGCTGCTGCCCGCGCCAAGCTGCGGACGGGCGGCGTGGCCGGCCGCTTCGCCGCGCTCTGCCCGTTCACCACCCGCCCGCAGAAGCACTGGTTCGAGGAGCGCTGGGCGGAGCTGGCACGGCAGCTCGCCCAACAAGGGCTCACGCCCGTGCTGCTGGGCGGCCCCGGCGACACCGAGGCGGCGACGCGCATCGCCGCCCAGGCGCCCGGGCTGATCAACCTCGCCGGCGGGCTGAAGCTGGACGAAACCGTGGCGGTGATCGCCGACGCCAGCTTGCTGATCGGCGTCGATACCGGACTGACCCACATGGGCACGGCGCTGCGCATCCCCACCGTGGCACTGTTCGGCTCCACCCGCCCTTACCGGGATGCGCGCAGCGCGCGCACCGTCATCCTGTACGAGCAGCTGCCGTGCTCGCCGTGCCGCCGCCACCCCACCTGCGACGGCCGCTTCGACTGCATGGCGGCGCACACGGTCGCCGGCGTGCTCGCCGCCGCGCAACGGGTCTTGGCTACACCATGAAAGTGCTGCACGTCGAATCCGGCATGCATCTGTACGGCGGCGCGCTGCAGGTCGTGTTCCTGCTGCGCCGGCTCAAGTCGCTCCCGGGCGAGCACGTCCTGATCTGCCCGCCGGGCAGCGCGGTCGGTCAGGCGGCGCGGGACGCCGGCATACGGGTGCGCGAAGTGCCCATCCGCGGCGACGCCGACCTCGCCTTCATCGGCCGCCTGCGGCGTGTCATCGCCGAGGAGCGGCCGGATCTGATCCACCTGCACAGCCGGCGCGGCGCCGACCTGCTCGGCGGCATCGCCGCGCGGCTGGCGCGGGTGCCGGCGGTGCTGTCGCGGCGGGTGGACAACCCGGAGCCGGCCTGGTGGGCGCGGCGCAAGTACCGGCTGTACGCCAAGGTGATCACCATCTCCGACGGCATCCGCCAGGTGCTGCTGAGCGAGGGCGTGCCGGCGGAGCACGTGGTGTGCGTGCATAGCTCGGTGGACACCGAACGCTACCGGCCGGGCGGCGACCGCGCCTGGCTGCGGCGCGAGTTCGGCCTGGCCGAGGACGAGCTCGCGGTGGCCATGATCGCCCAGTTCATCGAGCGCAAAGGCCACAAGACGCTATTCGACGCCATCCCCGCCATACTCGCCCGCCATCCGCGCACCCGCTTCCTGCTGTTCGGGCAGGGTCCGCTGCTGGAGCCGTACCGCCAGCTAGTCGAGGAGCGCGGTCTGGCGGAGCGGGTGCAGCTGCCCGGCTTTCGCAACGACCTGGACCGCATCCTGCCCTGCCTGGACCTGGTGGTACACCCGGCGTTCATGGAAGGGCTGGGCGTGTCGCTGCTGCAGGCCGCAGCCTGCGGCGTGCCCATCGTCGCCGCCCGCGCCGGCGGCATACCGGAGGCGGTGCGCGACGGCGTGAACGGCTACCTGATCGAGCCCGGCGACAGCGCCGCCTTGGCCGAGCGCGCCATCCGCCTGCTGGACGACCCGGCGCTGCGAAGCGCCTTCGGCGCGGCCGGGCGGCGGCTGGTCGAGATGGAGTTCTCGATCGACGCCATGGCGGCGGGAAACATGGCGGTTTATCGGGCCGTCCTGGGCGAGGCCGTCGCGTAGACGCGTAGAGATATTCCCCAGCGTCTTCCGCACCTCAGGCTTGACCGGCCGTCCGACCTCGTCGGACGATACTTCACACGGCCGCCGGCGGCGCCGACAACGAACTCGGCCGGCAACCCTTGCCTATCGGCCTCGTACCCGAATAAAGACCGCCTGCATGAGTAGTCCTGGCAATCCGTCATCCGACCGGCGCGCACCGAGCGCGGAACCGGCGCCGGCCTCGCCCGGCCCGACCCGGTCGAAGCGAACGGCGCTCTACTTCATCGCCTCCCCGCTCCAGTATCTGGCCGCCAAGCGCATCGCCACCCACTTCGAGGCGGGCGCGCGGCAGGTTCTGGTCTGGTACAAGCCCGGCCTGGATCCCATGATCCGGCCGGACGAGTGGGACGCGGCCAGCTACATGCCCTGGCCGCGGCTGTTCCCGGAGCCGGGACCGTTCGGCCGCCATCGGCGCCTGCAGCGCAACATCCGCCTGGTGGCCGATCTGCTCGGCCACTGCGAGGAATTGCACATCCACAGCGCGGTGTTCGACACCGAGGCCATCAACTACTTCCTGCGCGCCCTGCCCAAGCTCTGCGGCGCCCGGGTCATGCACGCCCGCATCCTGCCGGACGGCGTCATCAGCATGCGCCGCTATCCGCTCTCCCCGCTCAAGCGCGCCGCGCAGTACCTGCGCAAGTTGCGCCGGCTAGCCGACCCGCGCTTGGATTACTGGTGCTTCGGCGGCGACCGCATCGGCTCGGACGCGCCGTTCTGCGACCGCATCTACGTGCTGTCCGGCCTGCCGCACGAATACCCCGCGCACAAGGTGGTGGTGCTGCCGCCGCTGGTCGATGCGCGTCCGCAGCGCGAGTGCGCCGGCGGCGCGCCCCGCGCCCTGGTGATCGGCCAACCGCTGGTGGGCGCCGGGCTGATGAGCCCCGCGCAGCGGGATGCGGTCACCGCCCGCATCCGCGACTGGCTCAGAGCGCAGGGCGTCACCGACATCAGCTACAAGCGCCATCCCAAGGATCCCAACGGCGAACTCGGCCATCCCGACTACCAGGAACTGACGCTGGACGAGCCGCTGGAGCTATGGATGAGCCGGGAGCGCTACGACATCGTGGTCGGGGTGCGCTCGTCGGCGCTGCTGCTGGCCCGCCAGATCTACGGCGAGGGCGTGCGCATCGCCGCCTTCGGCTGGGACGCGGTGAACTTCAAGTCCGACGCCGAGCGCGCCACCATGGCGGCCGCCTTCGCCTCGTTCGCCGTCGAGTTCCCCTCCGCATGAGCCCGACGCTTGCCACCGGTGCGGGGACGCGGCCGCTGCGCGCGGTCACCGCGGTCTGCGCCTGCGGCTCGCTCGCGCTGCTCATGCTCGCGCCCCGGCTGGCGGCCTGGCTGGCGGTACCGCTCGCCCTGGCCGGCCTGGCGCGGCTGATCGCCCAGCGCCGGCTGGAGCGCTCGGAGCGGGAGTTCCTGCTGCTGGCGGCGATCCTGCCGCTGGCCTACCTGCTGAACATGGCCGTCCACGGCTGGGATCCGGGCCTGCTGGAGCGACCGAGTCGGCTGCTGATCGGCGCGCTGGTGGTGCTCTGGCTGAGCCGGATCGGCCTGCCCCGCGACGCGCTGTTCTGGAGCGTGGTGGCATGTGCGCTGAGCGCGGCGGCGGTCGCCTTCTACTACACCGAGGTGCAGGGGCTGCCGCGCGCCCACGGCCGCTGGAACGCCGTGCCGTTCGGCAATTTCTCGCTACTGTTCGGCTTCGTCGCCCTGGCCGGCGCGCTCTGCCTGCGGGGAAGAAACGGCGCTCGCACCCTGCACGTCGTCGCCGGGCTGATCGCCGCGGCGGCCGGACTGTACGCATCGCTGCAATCCGGCACCCGCGGTGGCTGGCTGGCGATTCCACCGCTGACGGTGCTGCTCGTGTTCCTGGCCCTGCCGCGGCTGACGTTGGCACGCCGCCTCCTGCTCTGCCTGCTGCTCCTGGCCGGCGCTGGCGCGGCGCTGAGCGCCTCGCCCGAGGCGCGCGCGCGTCTGGGCGAAAGCGTCCGCGAGATCGGCGTGGTCATGGCGGCGCCCGAGGACGCGGCGATCACGTCCTCCATCGGCATACGGCTGGCGATGTGGCGCTGGGGGCTGGAGCGGTTCGGTGACCATCCTTGGCTGGGCATCGGCATCGCCAATTACCGCGAATACCGGCAGGCGGCGGTGGCGGCCGGGCAGATGCCGCCCGACTTCCTGCTCATGGCCAACCTGCACAACGAGCTCATCAGTAGCCTAGCGCTGGGCGGCCTGGTCGGCGGCACCGCCGTGCTCGCCTTCTGGCTGCTGAGCTGGCGCTTTTTCCATGCCCGTCTGCGCCGCGCCGGCGACGACCAGGAGCGCTTCCACGCCCTGTTTGGCCTGCTGGCGACGCTCGGCACCGCCATGTTCTCCATGACCGAGGGCCTGTTCGGCACCAGCCCCGGCACCGTCGCCCTGGCGCTGACCCTGGCGCTGCCGGCGGGTGCGCTCTGTCACCTTCGGAACGCCGCTGAAGTCCGATAATTCCCGCCTTGTACACGAATCAGGAACCACCATGTCGCCGCGACTCGAACCGCGATCGGACGCGCTCCCCCGCACTGCCATAGTTCATCATCGCAGCGGCATCGGGGATTTGGTCTGGCACATCCCCTACATCCGCGCCATCGCCGCGCGCAGCGCCGGCGGCCGGGTGACGGTGATCGCGCGGCCGTCCACGCGCGCCGCCGACCTGCTGGCCGGCGAGCCGGCAGTGGAGCAGGTCATCGAGTACGACTACAAGCCGCGCAAGAGCGAGAACCGGCGCGGCCGGCACGAAGGGCTGCGCGGGCAGCTGGCCTTCGTCGCCGAACTGCGGCGGCAGCGTTTCGAGCGGATCTACATTTTCTCCAGCCGGGTGCGCTACGCCATCCTCGCCCTGCTGGCCGGCATCCCTAAGCGCGCCGGCTTCGGCTTCAGCGCCGGCGAGCGCCTGTTCCTCAACCTGCCGCCCTATATCCAGCCCTATCGCGGCCAGGGCAGCTGGGTATATCCGGAAGCGAGCGCCTTCGCCGTGGCCCACGGCCTGGTGCCGGCCCCCGTCGTGCCGAAAATGACCGTACCGGGTGATGAGCTGCAGCGGCAGGGCGAACTGCTGGCCGACCTGCCGCGCCCCCGCTACGCGCTTGCCATCGGCGCCTCGGAGCCGGCCAAGAACTGGGGGTCGGAACGCTTCGCTGCCCTGGCCGAAGCGCTGACCCGGCGCGGTTGCGGCGTGCTGCTGCTGGGCGGGCCGGCCGAGCGGGACATGGCCGCCGCCATCGTCGAGCGGTTGCCGGCCGAGCGGCGGGCGCAAGTCCTGGCGCTCACCCAACCGTCGGTGCTGACCTCGGCGGCGGCGCTGCGCCAGTGCGACTACTGCGTCGGCAACGACACCGGCATCCTCAACGTCGCCGCCGCCACCGACGTCCCCTGCCTGGGGCTGTTCGGCGCCACCGCGCCGCTGACGCACGACCCCATCCTGCACGGCCTACAAGCCCGCGGCATGGCCGCCATCAGCGTGGAATCGGTACTGGAAAGGCTCGCCGCGCTGGGCGCGCCCGGGTTGGAGGGACGGTAACGACCCCGTCGGGGTCGAGACGGCGCGCCGGGACGGCGTCCCGGCGCGCTGGGCGTTACTTCACCGCCTGACGCTTGCCGCGGCGCTGGATCTCCAGATTGTTGGGATCCCAGCCCTTGAGCACGTAGGTCGCGCCGCAGTACGGGCACTTTTCCTCGCCGGTCTCGTGGATCGGCAGGTAGACCTTGGGGTGAGAGTTCCACTGATACATGCCCGGCATCGGGCAAGACAGCGGCAGGTCCTGAATGCCGATCTCGTAGCGGCTGGCCGCGTTCGGCTGAATCAGGTCGGTGCGATCGTGGGTTTGCGGATCTGGCACGGCGGCCTCCGGTTTACTTAACGTAAGTCAGCCACTCGGGGTGAGTGTCGCGGCGGCCCTGCACCTGATCGAAGTACATCGACTGCAGCTTCTCGGTGATCGGACCGCGGCGGCCGGCGCCGATGGGACGGTCGTCGAGCTCGCGGATCGGCGTCACCTCGGCGGCGGTGCCGGTGAAGAACGCCTCGTCGGCGAGGTAGACCTCGTCGCGGGTGATACGCTTCTCGCGCACTTCGATGCCGATCTCCTGGGCCAGCTTGATCACCGTGTCGCGGGTGATGCCTTCCAGCGCCGAGGTCAGCTCCGGCGTGTAGATGACGCCGTTGCGGACCATGAAGAAGTTCTCGCCCGAACCCTCGGCGACGAAGCCCTGGGTGTCGAGCAGCAGCGCCTCGTCATAGCCCTGGCGGGAGACTTCCTGCAGCGCCAGCATGGAGTTCATGTAGGCGCCGTTGCTCTTGGCGCGCACCATGGTGATGTTCGGATGGTGGCGGGTGAAGGACGAGGTTTTGACGCGGATGCCGCGCTCCATGCCCTCGGCGCCGAGATAGGCGCCCCAGTGCCAGGCGGCGACCATGGTGTGCACCTTCAGGCCCTTGGCGTGGATGCCCATGCTCTCGGAGCCGTAGAAGCTCATCGGCCGGATGTAGGCGCTGGCGAGCTTGTTCTCGCGCACCGTGTCGATGATCGCCTGGTTGATCTCGTCCTCGCTGTAGCCGATGTCCAGGCCCAGGATCTTGGCCGAGCCGAACATCCGCTTGGTGTGCTCCTTGAGACGGAAGATCGCGGTGCCCCTGGGCGTCTCGTAAGCTCGGATACCCTCGAATACGCCCATGCCGTAGTGCAACGTATGGGTGAGCACGTGAACCTTGGCTTCGCGCCAGGGAAGGAAACGGCCATCGAACCAGATGACGCCGTCGCGATCTTCCATACCCATTTGGGCAGTCTCCTTAGATACGGTTTCGGTTTCCCGGCGTCGGCGCTGCGCATCGGCAGCCGTACGCTACGGATTAGATTTCCATCAGCCTTTGCCAGAGCGTCGTAACGGCGGCTCGGAGCTCCGCGAACTCGGCGGCCGGCACCCGGCTCGGCTCTTCCCGCAAGGTTAGCTTGTGTACCCGGGAGCGGTAGGCTCGGTATGCGTCGGCAAGCAGCCTGGCATCCTCGGAGCTGATCCAGCCGGCGTGGCTCAACTCGTCCAGCAGGCGGATGTTGTCCGGCCAGCGCAGCATCGCCGGATGGTCCGCCGCCCGTGACAAAACGCCATATTGGACCATAAATTCAATATCGGCGATACCGCCCCGGTCGTTCTTGAGATCGAACCAGGCGGGGTCCCGACTGCCCTTCTCCTGCAGCTGCCGCTGCCTCATCTCCCGCACCTCGGCGCGCAACCGATCGGCGTCGCGCCGCCGCGAAAGGATCTCCCGGCGCACGGCCTCGAAGCCGGCCTGCAGCTGGCTGTCACCCGCCACGGCGCGGGCCCGCACCAGCGCCTGATGTTCCCAGGTCCAAGCTTCCTGGCGCTGGTAGGCGGCGAACGCCGACAGCGTGGTCGACAGCAGCCCCCCCTTGCCGCTCGGCCGCAGGCGGGTGTCCACCTCGTAGAGCACGCCGCCGGGGGTGGCGGTGGAGAGGATATGGATCAACCGCTGCACCAGCCGACCATAAAACACCTGCGCTTCGGCCATGTCGACATCGTCGGCGTGCAGAAATACCAGGTCCAGGTCGGAGCCGTAGCCGAGCTCGATGCCGCCGAGCTTGCCGTAGGCGATCACCGCGAAACCGGGCGTCGTCTCGGCCTCGTGGCCGGGCGGCATCGGCGGCGTATAGCGCTTGGCGACCTGGCGATAGGCCAATTCCACCACCGCCTTTAAGGTCGTTTCCGCGATGTAGGTCAAATAGTCGCTGACCACCATCAGCGGCACCGCGCCGCTGATGTCCGCCGCCGCTACCCTAAGGGTGTTGGCGTGCTTGAACTGGCGCAGGATCTCCATCTGCTGCTCGAGGTCGTCCTCGGCGATGCCCGACAGGCGCTGGCGCAGATCCGCCGCCAGCTCCTCCCGTCCCAGCGGGGTGTAGAGCGTGCGCGGGTCGAGCAGCTCATCCAGCAGCAGCGGATGGCGGGTGAGATAGCGGGCGATCCACGGGCTGGCGGCGCACAGCTGCACCAGCTGCGACAGCGCCATGGGGTTCTCCACCAGCAGCGCCAGGTAGGCGGTGCGGCGGGCGATGGCCTCGATCAGCGGCAGCAGCCGCACCGCCGCCGCGTCCGGATTGGCGCTGCGCCCAGCCGCCGCCAGCAGCAGCGGCATGAGCTGGTCGAGCCGGCGCCGGCCGTTGGCGCTCAACGCCCGGCTCACCGAGCTGTGCTTGAGGCCGTTGAGCTGGCGCCACACCGCCTCCGGCTCCTTGAAGCCGGCGTCGGTCAGCAGCGGCAGCGCCTGCGCCTCGTCCAGATCGGCCAGCCAGACGTCAGCCACCGCCAGCGCGCCGGCGCCGTCGGGACTCTCCGCCTGGGGCGCCACGAACACCGTGTCGAAATGGGCCTGCACCTTACGCCGCCAAGCTTCCAAGGCTTTGAGGAACTGCCCCCAGTCGTCGTAGCCCATGGCCAACGCCAGCCGCGCCTGCCCGCGCTCGTCGGTGGGCAACTCATGGGTCTGGCGGTCGTCGATCGCCTGCAGGCGGTTCTCGGTGCGGCGCAGGAAGGCGTAGGCGTCGATCAGTTCGTTGGCGGCGAACGCCGGCAGCTGTCCTTCCTGGCCGAGATAGTGCAGCACCGGCAGAATGCGCCGATTGCGCAGGCGCGGGTCGCGGCCGCCGCGGATCAACTGGAAAGCCTGGCCGATGAACTCGATCTCGCGGATGCCGCCGCGGCCGAGCTTGATGTTGTCCTCCATGCCGCGGCGGCTGACCTCGCGCATCACCAGCTGCTTCATGTCGCGCAGCGACTCCAGCGCGGTGAAGTCGATGTAGCGGCGGTACACGAACGGCCGCAGCGTGGCCAGCAGTTCCTCGCCCCGGGCGTAGTCGCCGCCCACCACCCGGGCCTTGATCAGGGCGTAGCGTTCCCACTCGCGGCCCTGATTCTGGTAGTAGGCCTCCATGGCGCCGAAGCTCATCGCCAGCGGTCCGCTCTGGCCGTACGGGCGCAGCCGCATGTCGACGCGGAACACCCGCCCCTCGGCCGTGGGCGCGTCCAGGGTGGCGATGAGCTTGCGCCCCAGGGCGACGAAGAACTCCTCGTTGCTCTTGGCGCGAGCGCCGTCGGTCTCGCCGTGCTCGGGGAAGGCGAAGATCAGATCGATATCGGAGGAGAAATTGAGCTCCTCGCCGCCGAGCTTGCCCATGCCCAGCACCACCAGCCGCTGCGCCTCGCCGTTGGCGCCGCGCGGCGTGCCCCATTGGGCGCACTGCCAGTCGTACAGCCGTTTCAGCGCCTCGTCGACGCAGGCCTCGGCCAGGTGGGAGAGATCGAGCAGGGTCTCGTCCAGCGACGCCCAGCCGGCCAGATCGCGCCAGGCGATCCGCACCATCTCGCGCAGCCGGAAACGGCGCAGTTGGCGGTTGAGTCCGTCGTTGTCGGTCACGCCGGCCAGCGCGCCGACCAGCCGCCGGCGCAGCTCCTGCGGCTCGTACGCGCGCTCCAGCGCACCGTCGGCGCACAGCTCCGCCAGCAGCTCGGGACGCTGCTGGCAGCTGCGCGCCACGAACTCGCTGCAAGCCCACACCCGCGCCAGGCTATCCCGGACCGCCGCCGACTCCGGCAGCGGCGCCTGGGCGGCGAAAGCGGCGATCCACTCCCGTGTCTGCTCGCGCAGCACCGGCGGCAACTGATCCAGAGAAGCGTCGAATGGGCTCATAAGCGCTCGCGTCGGCAATCGTCGCAGCTTATCAAGTTGCAAACGCCGGCTGTAGACGGTTCACTGGCGGGCACCGGCTGCCAACCCCTAGACTGGCGCCCCGTGTCCCTGACAGACCAACGAGATCCGCGACATGCCGCTACGCAGTCCCTACGCCGCCGTCGTCCTCTCCATACTGGCCATCATCGGCTGCCTGGCCATGCTGGCGCTGGTGCCCTACCCGACCCTGCTGGACTGGACCCGGGAAGACGCCTTCTTCGAGATGGGGTCGGTGGTCGGCTACTGGCTGGCCATGGTCATCGCCCTGCTCATGGCTCGCCGCGACCCGAAGCTGTTCACCTTGAGCGCGGTGCTGCTGTTCCTGTTCGGCGCCCGCGAGCTGGACTGGCACAAGGCCTTCACCACCGACAGCGTGCTGAAGTCCAACTACTACCTGAAGTCGGCCGCGCCGTTGACCGAAAAACTGATCGCCGGCGCGGTGGTGCTGCTGATCTTCGCACTGGTCATCTACTACCTGGCCTGCTACCTGCGGCCGTTCCTGCAGGGCCTGCTGCGGCGCAGCCCGCCGGCCATCTCCATCGCCTGCACTTTCGTCCTGCTGGCGTTCACCAAGGTGGTGGACCGTTCGGTGTCGGTGCTGGAGGTCGACTACGGCGTGCGCGTTCCAGAGTGGGTCGAGCGGCTGCAAACCGCGCTGGAAGAGCCGCTGGAGTTCTTCATACCGATCCTGATCCTGCTGGCGCTGTATCAGACCTGGGCCAGCGCCAGGCGCTGAGGCGCGCCCTCTCCATGCCCGCGTAACCCCCGCCCCCGCGAAGGCGGGGGGGCTTGCCTCCGTGAAAGTGGAGGCGGGCAGCCAGACGTACCGACCTGCAGCAACACTGGTCACTAGGCCCGCACACCCTGCGGAACCGGATCTGTCGTTGCGCTTCGCGGTTGATTTGTCCCCCTCTCCCTGGCGACTCCCTCGCTACGCTCTCCCCCGCGAGGGGGAGGGAACGTAGGGGACGATCGCTCTGCCTAGCCCAAGCGACGGCACACGAGGAAAGCGAGCGTCCAAAAGAAAAAGCCCCGCTTGCGCGGGGCTTTTCGAGTTCGGCTTGAACGGCCGGATTACATCATGTCCATGCCGCCCATGCCGGCCGGACCAGCCGGGGTCTCGTCCTTCGGCAGCTCGGCGACCATGCACTCGGTGGTGATCATCAGACCAGCCACGGAGGCGGCGTTCTGCAGCGCCGAACGGGTCACCTTGGCCGGATCCAGGATGCCCATCTCGGTCATGTCGCCGTACTGATCGGTCTGAGCGTTGTAGCCGAAGTTGCCGGAGCCCTGACGGACCTTGTCGACCACCACGGACGGCTCGCCGCCGGCGTTCTGAACGATCTGACGAAGCGGCTCTTCCATGGCGCGGCGCACGATGGCGATACCGACATCCTGATCGTGGTTGTCACCCTTGAGGTCGTTCAGCGCGGCCTGGGCGCGGATCAGGGCGACGCCACCACCCGGCACGGTGCCTTCCTCGACGGCCGCGCGGGTCGCATGCAGGGCGTCCTCGACGCGAGCCTTCTTCTCCTTCATCTCGACCTCGGTAGCGGCACCGACCTTGATGACCGCCACACCGCCGGCCAGCTTGGCGACGCGCTCCTGCAGCTTCTCCTTGTCGTAGTCGGAGGTCGCCTCTTCGATCTGCTTGCGGATCTGCTCGACGCGAGCCTTGATGTCCTCCGGCTTGCCAGCGCCGCCGACGATGGTGGTGTTCTCCTTGCCGACGGTGACCTTGCGGGCGGTACCCAGGTCATCCAGGGTAGCCTTCTCCAGCGACAGGCCGACCTCTTCGGAGATCACGGTGCCGCCGGTGAGGATGGCGATATCCTGCAGCATGGCCTTGCGGCGATCGCCGAAGCCCGGAGCCTTGACGGCGGCAACCTTGACGATGCCGCGGATGGTGTTGACCACCAGGGTGGCCAGCGCCTCGCCCTCGACGTCCTCGGCCACGATCAGCAGCGGCTTGCCGGCCTTGGCCACGCCCTCGAGCAGCGGCAGCATCTCGCGGATGTTGCTGATCTTCTTGTCGGTGAGCAGGATCAACGGATCCTCGAGCTCAGCCGCCATGGACTGCTGGTTGTTGATGAAGTACGGCGACAGGTAGCCGCGGTCGAACTGCATGCCCTCGACCACGTCCAGCTCGTTCTGCAGGCCCGAGCCTTCCTCGACGGTGATGACGCCTTCCTTGCCGACCTTCTTCATCGCCTCGGCGATGATCGAGCCGATGGACTCGTCGCTGTTGGCGGAAATGGTGCCGACCTGGGCGATGGTCTTGTCGTCGGTGCAGGGCTTGGCCAGCTTGCGGATCTCCTCGACCGCGGCGGCGACGGCCTTGTCGATACCGCGCTTGAGATCCATCGGGTTCATGCCGGCGGCGACCGCCTTCATGCCCTCGCGCAGGATGGCCTGGGCGAGCACGGTGGCGGTGGTGGTGCCGTCACCCGCAACGTCGGAGGTCTGGGACGCCACTTCCTTCAGCATCTGGGCGCCCATGTTCTGGAACTTGTCCTTGAGCTCGATCTCCTTGGCCACGGACACGCCGTCCTTGGTGACGGTCGGGGCGCCGAAGCTCTTCTCCAGCACCACGTTGCGACCGCGCGGACCCAGGGTCACCTTCACGGCGTTGGCCAGGATGTTCACGCCCTCCATCATGCGGACGCGGGCTTCATCGCCGAAACGTACGTCTTTAGCTGCCATTGTCTCTCTATCCTCTTAATCTGTTGCGGTGGAGCGTGGAGGCTTAGCCTTCGATGACGGCCATCACGTCCTCCTCGCGCATCACGAGGAGCTCTTCGCCGTCCACCTTGACCTCGGTGCCGGAGTACTTGCCGAACAGCACCTTGTCGCCCACCTTCAGATCCAGCGCGCGAATCTCGCCGTTCTCGAGAATCTTGCCCTTGCCAACAGCCACCACCTCACCCTTGATAGGCTTCTCGGCCGCCGTGTCGGGAATGACGATGCCGCCCGGGGAAGTACGCTCTTCCGCCATGCGCTTGATGATCACGCGGTCGTGCAGAGGACGAATTTTCATCGAGCCTAATCTCCCTATGGGTTGGCTACCACGCAGGTTGTACGGATGACTTCGGCGGTCTTTTTGTTAGCACTCGCCTCAAGTGAGTGCTAATAATAGTCGGGTGAATCCGCCAGTCAAGAGCGGATGGAACGCATACCGAAGGCGGGGAGCGGAGTACGAACCTGTTGAAGGACAATGCGGTATGGGTCACGGTGTTACAATTCAAGCACCGTCAAGCTGAGGAGGGGCTATGGAGACTCGCCACCTGATCGCCTTCTGCACCTGCCCCTCGGCAGACGTGGCCACGCGCATCGCGGAACGGCTGGTGGAAGCGGAGCTGGCCGCCTGCGTCAACGTGCTGCCCGGGATCACATCTATTTATCGCTGGCAGGGGAAGGTCCAGCGCGACAGTGAGCTGCTGTTGGTGATCAAGACCACCGCCGCCGCCTATCCGGCGCTGGAGCGCGAAATCCGCAGCCTCCACCCCTACGAACTTCCGGAGATCGTCGCGGTCGGAATCGAGCGGGGTTTGCCCGAGTACCTGCGCTGGGTGACCGAACATAGCAAGGCTCGCGAATAAATAATGATGGCTCGCCACCTCCGCTCTCCCCTCACCTTATTGATCATGTTGCTGGCGGCGCTGCTGACCGCGGCGGCGCCGGCGAGCGCCGGCCTGCTCGACCGCATCACCGGCGGCGCCAGCGAGCAGCAGCCGCTGCCGCCCGAGCAGGCCTTTCCGTTCAGCGCCGAACAGCGCGGCCCTCGGGAGATCCTGGCGCGCTTCGACATCCGCGAGGGCTACTATCTTTACCGCGACAAGCTGCGCTTCGAGCTGAAGAGCAGCGACGCGCGCATCGAACAGGTGCAGCTGCCGAGCGGCGAGGAGAAGGACGATCCCTACTTCGGCCCGCAGCAGATTTTCCACCAGCCGATCGAGATCCGACTGCTGCTGGATCGCCCGCTGAGCGACGGCGCGGTGCTCAGCGCCGGCTACCAGGGCTGCGCCGAAGCGGGCCTGTGCTACCCGCCGCTGACCGTCGACTACCCGCTCGGCGGCGCCGTCGCGACCGCCGTCCCGGACGCGGCCGGCACGATGACCAGTTCGACCGCCGCCGCGGCGCCCACGGCGCCGCTCGACGAAGGCGACCGGCTCGGCGGGCTGCTGCGCGGCGGCCAGCCGCTGCTGATTCTCGGCGGCTTCTTCGTCGCCGGACTGCTGCTGGCGTTCACCGCCTGCCTCTATCCGATGATCCCCATCCTCTCCGGTCTGATCGCCGGCGACAGCCAGCGCCACACCGGCTGGCGGGCGTTCCTGCTGTCCTTGGTGTACGTCGAGGCCTCGGCGGTGACGTACGCCCTGGCGGGCATCGCCGCCGGGCTGTCCGGGGTGGCGATCCAGGCCGATATGCAGAGCCCCTGGGTGCTGGGCGCCTTCGCCGCGCTGTTCGTGTTCCTGGCGCTGTCGATGTTCGGCCTGTACGACCTGCAGCTGCCGAGCAGCTGGCAGACCCGGGTCGCCGAGCTGTCGCGCCGGCAGAAGGGCGGCAATTTCCTGGGCGTGGCGATCATGGGCGCGCTCTCGTCGTTGATCGTCGGCGCCTGCTCGGGGCCGGCGCTGATCGCGGCGCTAGCCTTCATCGGCAGCACCGGCGACTGGCGCCTCGGCGGCCTGGCGCTGTTCACGCTGGCCAACGGCATGGGACTGCCGCTGCTGCTGATCGGTACCGCCGCCGGCAAGTGGCTGCCGCGCTCCGGCCACTGGATGAACACCGTCAAGAAGGTGTTCGGGGTGGGCTTCCTGGCGGTGGCGCTGTGGATGCTGGAACGGGTGCTGCCGCCCCACATCACCCTGGCGCTGTGGGGTGCCCTGCTGCTGGGCTGCGCGGTGTATCTCGGCGCCTTCGACCACATGACGGTCGAGTCGACCGGCACGGAGCGGGCGCGTAAGTTCGCCGGCGTGCTGATGCTGATCTGGAGCGGTCTGCTGCTGCTGGGCGCCGCCACCGGCGGCCACAGCTTCTGGCAGCCGCTCGGCACGCTGAACCTGCCGCGCGCCGCCGAGGCCGCGCCGCGGTCGCTGGCGTTCCTGCCGGCCCGCAACAGCGCCGAGCTGGATGAGCTGCTGGCGCAGGCCAAAGCCGCCGGCCGCCCGGCGGTGGTCGACGTCTACGCCGATTGGTGCGTCTATTGCGTGCAGCTGGAGCGCAACACCTTCCCTGACCCGGCGGTGCAGGCGGCCCTGGCCGACAGCCTGCTGATCCGGCTGGACGTCACCGCCAACAATGCCGAGGACAAGGCGCTGCTCAACAAGCTCGATGTCTATCTGCCCCCCGCCGTGCTGTTCTACGGCCCCGACGGCCAGGAGCGGCGTGCGTTCCGGGTAGCCGGCTTCATGGAGCCGGCCGCCTTCGCCGCGCGCGCCCGCCAGGCGCTGGGAACGGTCCTGCCATGAGCGCGCCTCGACTGGCGCTGGCGCTCGCGCTGGCCGCCGCGCTCGGCGCGGCCGGCGGCGTCGGCGGCTATCTGCTGTACGAGCGCAGCCAGGAGCGGGCCGCGGCGCTGGTGCGCACCGAGTTCATCCTGCCCGATCTGCAAGGCCGTCCACAGAATGTCTCGCAATGGGATGGCAAAGTCCTCGTCCTCAACTTCTGGGCGACCTGGTGCCCTCCCTGCGTACGGGAAGTACCCCTACTGGTGGAGCTGCAACGGGAGCTGGCCGACAGCGGGCTGCAAATCGTCGGCATCGCGGTGGACCGTCTGGAGGATGTGCGGGCATTTGCCGAGAAGATGGGTATAAACTACCCGCTTCTGTACGGAGTCCAGGAGGCCATGGAGGTCGGCCTGCACTACGGTAACGACGCCGGCACCCTGCCCTTTACGGTCGTGATCGACCGCCGGGGCATCATCCGCCACGTCTTCCGCACCGAACTGGAGCGCCCCGCCCTGGAAGCCGCGATCCGACCGCTGCTGTAGGACCGCCGAGCGATCTTCGTCGATCTTCCGCGATATCGCGGGGATTACCGAGAATATAGACAGATATTGGTGATTACTGCAGAATCCGTCGTCGTCGCCACAGCGGCCTTGATGACGACATTTTTGCGAGGAAGCCATGACCAAGGTGCTGGTGCTCAACGGGCCGAACCTGAACCTGTTGGGACGTAGGGAGCCGGAGATCTATGGCCGAGATACGCTGGATGACATCAACGCCCGCCTGAAGGCGTTGGCCGCCACCGCACAGGTCGAGCTGGAGAGCTTCCAGAGCAACGGCGAGCAGGCGCTGATCGAGCGCATCCACGCCGCCGGAGCCGAAGGCGTGGATTTCATCATCATCAATCCCGCCGCCTTCACTCACACCAGCGTGGCGTTGCGCGACGCGCTGCTCGGCGTCGGCATCCCCTTCATCGAGGTGCATCTTTCCAACGTCCACGCCCGCGAACCGTTCCGGCATCACTCGTACCTGTCGGACGTGGCGGTGGGCGTGATTTGCGGCCTGGGGCCGCTGGGCTATGAATTCGCATTACGGGCGGCGTTGGCTCGCCTGTCGACCAAGAAGGAATCACAGTAATGGATATCCGCAAGATCAAGCGCCTGGTCGAGTTGCTGGAGGAATCCGGCATCAACGAGATCGAGATCCGCGAGGGCGAGGAATCGGTACGCATCAGCCGCGGCGGTAGCTTCATCGCGCAGCCGGCGCCGCAGACCATCCAGGTGGCGGCGGCTCCCGCGCCGGCGGCCGCGGCACCCGCGGCTCCGGTCGAACCCGGCCAGCCGGCCATCCCGCCCGGCCACCAGATCAAGTCGCCGATGGTCGGCACCTTCTACCGCGCGCCGGCGCCGGGCGCCAAGCCCTTCGTCGAGGAGGGTCAGCGCGTGAAGGTCGGCGACCCGCTGTGCATCATCGAAGCGATGAAGATGCTCAACCAGATCGAATCCGACAAGGACGGCGTGGTCAAGGCCATCCTGGTGGAGAACGGTCAGCCGGTCGAATACGACCAGCCGCTGTTCGTGATCGAATAACGCGGCCCGCGGACGGTTTCCCCTATGCTCGAGAAAGTCGTCATCGCCAATCGAGGCGAGATCGCGCTGCGAATCCTGCGCGCTTGCCGAGAGCTCGGCATCAAGACCGTGGCGGTGCACTCCACCGCCGATCGCGACCTCAAGCACGTCCGCATGGCGGACGAGTCGGTCTGCATCGGTCCGGCCCCCTCCAGCGCCAGTTACCTGAACATCCCGGCCATCATCGCCGCCGCGGAGGTGACCGATGCGGTCGCCATCCACCCCGGTTATGGCTTCCTGTCGGAGAACGCCGACTTCGCCGAGCGCGTCGAGCAGTCCGGCTTCATCTTCATCGGCCCGCGGCCGGAGACCATTCGCCTCATGGGCGACAAGGTGTCCGCCATCAACGCCATGAAGGCCGCCGGCATTCCCTGCGTGCCTGGCTCGGGTAAGCCGCTGGGCGATGACCCCGACGAGAACCTGCGCATCGCCCGCGAGATCGGCTATCCGGTGATCATCAAGGCGTCCGGCGGCGGCGGCGGCCGTGGCATGCGCGTGGTGCACAGCGAAGCGGCGTTGCTCAACGCCATCGCGGTCACCAAGAACGAGGCCAAGGCGGCGTTCGGCAACGACGCGGTGTACATGGAGAAATTCCTGGACAACCCGCGCCACATCGAGATCCAGGTGCTGGCCGACGGCCAGGGCAACGCCATCCACCTGGGCGAGCGCGACTGCTCCATGCAGCGCCGCCACCAGAAAGTGGTGGAGGAAGCCCCTGCGCCGGGCATCACCCACCAGCAGCGCATGGAGATCGGCGAGCGCTGCGCCGAGGCCTGCCGGCAGATCAACTACCGCGGTGCCGGCACCTTCGAGTTCCTGTACCAGGACGGGCGGTTCTACTTCATCGAGATGAACACCCGCGTGCAGGTGGAGCATCCGGTCACCGAGATGGTCACCGGCATCGACATCGTGCGCGAGCAGCTGCTCATGGCCTCCGGCCAGCCGCTGTCCTACAAGCAGGAAGACGTGACCTGGCGCGGTCACGCCATCGAGTGCCGCATCAACGCCGAGGATCCGAAGACGTTCATGCCCTGCCCCGGCCGGATCGACCAGTACCACCCGCCGGGCGGCCCGGGCATCCGCGTCGACTCCCACATCTACAACGGCTACGTGGTGCCGCCGCACTACGACTCGATGATCGGCAAGCTCATCGCCCACGGCGACACCCGCGCCTCCGCCATCGCGCGCATGACCACCGCGCTGTCGGAGATCGTGATCGGCGGCATCAAGACCAACATCGCGCTGCACCAGGAGATCATGGCCGATCCCAACTTCCAGCGCGGCGGCACCAACATCCACTATCTGGAGAAGAAGCTCGGCCTCACCTGAGCGCCGCAGCCGCCTTCCCCTTGCAAGGCCGCGTCCGACGCGGCCTTTTCTTTTGCGCGCGCGCGCCGCACCTGCTTGACTAGGCCGCTGACCCGCCGCACATCACCGATGCGGCCCTGGCGTCCTCGCGCCGCCAAGCCACGACAAGAGGGAGCAAGGTAGCCATGCCCGTCGCCAACATCTGCCTGCTCGGCGGCACCGGCTTCGTCGGCCGCCGCATTTGCGCGCAACTGGCCAAGCGGCCGGCGAAGCTGCGGGTGCTGACGCGCAACGCCGCCCTCAACCGCGACTTACTGGTCATCCCCAACCTGGAGCTGATCGAGACCAACGTGTTCGATCCGAAGCTGCTGCGCGCCCAGCTGTCCGGCATCGACACGGTGATCAATCTGGTAGGCATCCTCAATGAAAAGCGCCGCGGCGACTTCGAGCGGGTGCACGTCGAGCTGCCGCGCATGCTACTCGCCGCCAGTCGCGAGGCGGGCGTGCGCCGACTGCTGCACATGTGCGCGCTGGGCGCCGCCCCCGACGCACCCAGCCGCTACCAGCGGACCAAGGCCGCCGGCGAGCAGCTGGTGCTGGCGGCCAACGGCCCCGACCTGGCCGTCACCAGCTTCCGACCGTCGGTGATCTTCGGGCCCGGCGACAGCCTGTTCAACCGCTTCGCCCGGCTGCTGGCGCTGTCGCCGCTGTTCTTCCCGCTGCCCACGCCCAACACCCGCTTCCGCCCCGTGTTCGTGGACGACGTCGCCCGCGCCTTCGTCGTCAGCCTGGACAATCCGCGCACCTTCGGCCGAAGCTACGAGCTGTGCGGCCCCCGGACGTTCACGTTGCGGGAGCTGGTGGCCTACACCGCCGAGCTCACCCACCGCACTCGCACCATCGTCGGCCTGCCGGACTGGGCCAGCCGCCTGCAGGCGCGCCTCTTGGGGCTGCTGCCCGGCAGGCCCTACACCATGGACAACTACCTGTCGGCGACGGTGGATAATGTCTGCGCCCAGGACGGGCTGGCGGAACTGGGCATCGAACAAAAGATCGACATCAACGCGGTGGTACCGCACTACCTGGCGAGCTTCACTTGGCGGGCGCGCTACAACGTCTATCGACAGTGGGCCAGACGGCAGTAATGCAAATCTATTTGGTTGGCGGAGCGGTACGCGACAAGCGGCTGGGCAGACCGGTCAAGGAACGCGACTGGGTGGTGGTCGGCGCCACGCCCGAGCAACTGCTGGCGCTGGGCTTTCGGCCGGTGGGCAAGGACTTCCCCGTCTTCCTCCACCCCGAAACCAAGGAGGAGCACGCGCTGGCGCGCACCGAGCGCAAGACCGCGCCGGGCTACCAGGGCTTCGTGTTCCACACCAGCCCCGATGTCACGCTGGAGGAGGATCTGCGCCGCCGCGACCTGACCATCAACGCCATGGCCGAAACCCCGGATGGGCAGCTGATCGACCCGTTCGGCGGCGCCCGCGACCTGGAGGCGCGCGTGCTGCGCCACGTCTCCGAGGCCTTCGCCGAGGATCCGGTGCGCATCCTGCGCCTGGCGCGCTTCGCCGCCCGCTACCGGCCGCTGGGCTTCACCGTGGCGCCCGAGACCATGGCGCTGTGCCGGCGCATGGTCGACTGCGGCGAAGTCGACGCGCTGGTACCCGAGCGGGTCTGGCAGGAGCTGGCGAAAGCGCTGATGGAGCCGGCGCCGCAAGCCTTCTTCGAGGTGCTGCGCGGCTGCGGCGCGCTGGCCAAGCTGATACCGGAGCTGGACCGGCTCTGGGGCATACCGCAACCCCCGTGCTATCACCCGGAAATCGACACCGGCGAGCACATCATGCTAGCGCTGCAGCAGGCGGCGCGCCTGAGCGACGACCTGGCGGTGCGCTTCGCCGTGCTGGTGCACGATCTGGGCAAGGGACTGACGCCGGCCGAGCAGCTGCCCAGCCACCGCGGCCACGAGCAGCGCGGCGTGGAGCTGGTGGAGCAGGTCTGCCAGCGGCTCAAGGTCCCCAACCATTGCCGCGATCTCGGCCGCCTAGTGGCGAAGCTGCACCTGCACTGCCACCGCGCCCTGGAGCTCACGCCGGGCACCGTGCTCAAGCTGTTCGAGCAGCTCGACGCTTTCCGCCGCCCGGAGCGGGTGGAGCAGTTCGTGCTGGCCTGCGAGGCCGATGCCCGCGGCCGCGCCGGCCTTGAGCAGCGCGACTATCCGCAGGCCGATTACCTGCGCGCCGCCTTCGCCGTGGCCCGGCAGGTCGACCCGCGCGCCTTCGTGGCGCAGGGACTGCAAGGCCCGGCGATCGCCCAGGCCCTGCACCAGGCGCGGGCCGAGGCGATTCGCGGACTGCGGGAGAACAGCTAGCGGCCGTCGGTGCCGGTGGCTTCGGCCGCCGATACCAACCGATACAGCTGGATGGGCTCGAGCAGGCCGCGGATATGGGCCTGACGCGGCTCGACGAATTTCATGTCCGGATCGTCGCCCACCGCCTCGCGCACTTCCTGGGAGACGATGATGTCGCGCGAGTGGGCGTAACCGCACAGGCGCGCGGCCAGGTTGACGGTGTTGCCGATCACCGAGAAATCCAGGTGCTCGCCGGAGCCGATGTTGCCTTCCACCACCAGCCCCTGGTGGATGCCGATGCCCACTGGCATCGGCAGCCCGCCCGGCGACTGCATGCTCTCCGACACCCGCATGATCTCCAGCGCGCAGCGGCAGGCGTCCCAGGCCATGCTGTCGCCGTCGAACACCGCCATGATGCCGTCGCCGCCGAACTTGTCGACGTAGCCGCGATGGCGGTAGACCACGTCCACCTGCGCGCCGAGCTGACGGCTGATGGTGGAGAACAGCTCCGCCGGCGTGATCTTCTGCGACAGCGCGGTGAAACCGCGGATATCGGAGAACAGGATGCACACCTGCCGTTCCATCGGCGGCGGCTGCGGCTCGCCCTCGCGACAGGAGCGCTCGATCATCTGCCGCAGCCGCGGCGAGATGTAGCGGGCGAGGTTGCGGCGCACCATCTCCAGCTGCCGGAAGATCTCGTACTTCTGCAGTTGGCCGAACAGCCGCGCCATCACCACCACCGGCTCCAGCGGCTTGTCGAGGAAATCGTCGCAGCCAGCGGCGAAGGCGCGCCTCAGCACCGCGCCCTCCTCGAGCGCGGTCATCATCAGGATCGGCGTGAGCCGGAAACGCGGATCGGCACGCAAGCGCTGGCACAGTTCGATGCCGCCCATCACCGGCATTTCCACGTCGATGATGAAGGCGTCCGGCACATGATCGGCCACGGCCGCCAGCGCCTCCTCGCCGTTCTCCGCCATCTCGACGCGGTAGTTGGCGGCATTGAGGATGCGGGCCATGACCGTCCGCGACAAACGGTGGTCGTCGACCACCATGATCGTGCGCTGCCGCTCGCGTATCGACACTACAAGCGCCCTCGATGATCGGCGTACGCGAAGCCGCGCAGCGCGGCCTCGTAGTCGCGCCCCAACGCCAGCACTTTGAAACGCTCGCCCATTTGGCCCGGCATCGTGAGGGCCTTCACCTGCTGCGCCAGTCGCATGCTCTCCTTCGGATCGGCGCTCGCCGCCTCCTGCATCAGCTCCAGCAACCCCGCCCCCATCAGGAACTGCGCCTGCGGCGCGAAGCCCAGCAGCTGCAGGCCAGCGGCGGCGCCGGCCTCGGCCACGGCGGTGAAATCCACGAACGCCGTGATGTCCTGCAAGCCGGGCAAGATCAGCGGATCGGGATGGGCACGGTGCCGGTAGTGGCAGATCAGCGTACCCATGCTGCGCTGCGGATGGTAATACTCGTGGCGCGGGTAGCCGTAGTCGAGAAAGAACATGACGCCCGCCGCCAGCGCGTCGGCCAGGCTGGCCAGCCACGGCGCGAGGCTCGGACACAGCTCGGAGACGTAATCGGTCGGCAGCGGCGCCGGCAGCGCGCGGCGCAGCGCGTCGACCGCGGCCGTCACCGCCCCCGTCTCACGCTCGCACCAGCCGAAGCGCTCGCCCTCCCAGCACACCCGCAGCTCGCGCACGCCCTCGGACGCGATGCGGAAACGCTGCACCGGCAGGGCGTCGATCACCTCGTTGGCCAGCAGCACGCCGCGGATGGGCCGCTCCGGCAGCCGGTCCAGCCACTGCACCCGCTCCAGCCACTGCGGCGCCCGCTCGGCGAGGGTCTCGCGCTGCTGCTGGCGCAGCGCCGCGCTGACTTCGAGGATGAGGTAGCGCTCCGGCGGCTGGCCGAGGTTGCCCAGCTCGGTCAGCACATCGGCCGCCATGCTGCCGGTGCCGGCGCCGAGCTCGAGGATGTCGCCGCCGCCCAACGCGCGCAGGCACTCGGCGCTCTGGCGCGCCAGGGTACGCGAGAACAGCGACGACACCAGCGGCGCGGTGATGAAGTCGCCGCCGGCGCCGAACCGCGCCATGCCGGCGCTGTAGTAGCCCAGCCCCGGCTCGTACAGCGCCATGCTCATGTAACGATCGAAACCGATGCTGCCGCCCTCGGCGGTGATTGCCGCAGCGATACGCTCGATCAGCGCCAGGCTCGTTTCGATGGCAGCCGGATCGGGCTCGGGCCAATCGCTGCGCAGCTGCCGGATCAGCTCGCGCTCACGCGCTCTCATTGCGGCTCCTTGCTCATCATCCCCCCTCACCGCTCGCGTCGGCTGCCGCGCTCGATGGTCACGCCGACGCCCCGGCAATCGGGCAGGGCGCCCGGCTTGGTCAGCGACAAGCGCAGCCAAGGCACGCCGAACTCGGCGAGGATCATCGCCGCGGTGCGCTCCGCCAGCGTCTCCACCAGCCGAAACTCGCTCTGCGCGATGAAACCGCGCACTCGGTCGGCCAGCGCTTTGTAATCCACGGCGGCTTCGATGGCGTCGTCGGCCGCGGCGCGGCTCACGTCGGTCGCCACCTCCAGATCCACGCTCACCGTCTGACGAATCCGCCGCTCCCAATCATAGACCCCGATCACGGTGTCCACCCGGAGGTCGCGGAGGAAAACGATATCCATAGAGGCTCCTGCCAGAAAGGCGCTCACTATACCAAAGGCGACCACTTGACCGGCGCTGGTGGACACATTCCAATAGCGCCCATGCTCACCGACATTCTGCTTGTGCTCGCCGGCTATTTGTTCGGCTCGATCTCTTCGGCCATCATCGTCTGCCGGCTGATGGGGCTGCCCGATCCGCGCAGCGAGGGCTCGGGCAATCCGGGCGCCACCAACGTGCTGCGGGTCGGCGGCAAGAAGGCTGCGGCGATCACCCTGGTGGGCGACCTCCTCAAGGGCACGATTCCGATTCTAGCCGGGCGTCTGCTCGGCGCCGGGCCGGAAACGCTGGCACTGATCGGTGCCGCTGCCTTCCTCGGCCACCTGTACCCGGTGTTCTTCGGCTTCAAGGGCGGCAAGGGCATCGCCACCGGCTTCGGCGTGCTGCTCGGCTGGTCATGGCTGGCTTGCCTGCTGACGGCGATCACCTGGCTGCTGGTGGCCAAGCTGTCCAAGATTTCCTCGCTCGCCGCGTTGACGGCTTTCCTGCTGGCGCCCCTGTTCGTCTGGTTCACCACCGGGCAATGGTGGTACACCGTGACCATGGCCATCTTGACCGCGATCACCTACTGGCGCCATCGCAGCAATATCCGCAACCTGCTCGCGGGCACGGAAAGCCGTATCGGCGAGAGGAAGGCCTGAGCCGGCGCCTACTGCGCCGGCGGCCGCAACTGCTCCAGCCCCCAACGCGCCGTCGCCGAGAACGCCAACGGCTCGCGCTCGCCGGCCTTGAAGCGGCAGAAGCCGGCGTAAGCCACCATGGCGCCGTTGTCCGTGCACAGCGCCGGACGCGGATAGTACACCTGCACCCCGAGCCGTTCGCCCAGCTCCTTGAGCTGCTGGCGCAGCGCGCCGTTGGCCCCCACGCCGCCGGCGATCACCAACCGCTTCACGCCGGTCTGCTCCAGGGCGCGCCGGCACTTGATCGCCAGGGTGTCGACCACGGCGTCCTGGAAGGCACGCGCGACGTCGGCGCGCGCCTCCTGGCCGTGGGCCTGGACCGTGTTGAGCGCGAAGGTCTTCAGGCCGGAGAAGCTGAAATCCAGCCCCGGCCGATCGGTCATGGGGCGCGGGAAGCGGAACCGGCTCGGATCGCCCTGCCGCGCCAGCGCCTCCAGCGCCGGCCCGCCCGGATACGGCAGCTCCAGCAGCTTGGCGGTCTTATCGAAAGCCTCGCCGGCGGCGTCGTCGATCGACTCACCCAGCACCAGATAGCGTCCGACCCCGGCCACCTGCACCAGCATGGTGTGGCCGCCCGACACCAGCAGCGCCAGGAACGGGAACTCCGGCGCCGGATCCTCCAGCATGGGCGCCAGCAGATGCGCCTCCATGTGGTGCACGCCCACCGCCGGCACGCCCAGCGCCCAGGCCAGGCTGCGCGCCACCGACGCGCCCACCAGCAGCGCGCCGACCAGGCCGGGCCCCTTGGTATAGGCGATACCCGAGAGCTGGCGCTTGTCCAGGCCGGCATCGGCCAACACCTCCCTGATCAGCGGCAGGAGCTTGCGCACGTGGTCGCGCGAAGCCAGCTCCGGCACCACGCCGCCGTACTGCGCGTGCAGAGCGATCTGGCTGTAGACGCGGTGCGCCAGCAGCCCGCCGGGCTCGCCGTAGACGGCGACGCCGGTTTCGTCACAGGAGGTCTCTATGCCTAGTACATGCATGATTCAGCGCGCTTTTGCATTTGTCGGCGGTGGGGCTTAGAATGTTGCGCCCCACCCTGGGGTTTTTAACGATCAACTAGATAGGAAGGTGTGATTTTACATGCCCATCGTAAAGGTTCGGGAGAACGAGCCGTTTGAGGTGGCGCTGCGTCGCTTCAAGCGTTCCTGCGAAAAGGCTGGCATCCTGTCGGAGATCCGCCGCCGGGAGTTCTACGAAAAGCCCACTCAGGAGCGGAAGCGCAAGGCGGCTGCGGCAATCAAGCGGCACATGAAGCGGCTCTCCCGCGAGCAGGCTCGTCGCACCCGTCTGTACTAATCCAGAGGGCCTGGTGATGAGCGAGCTCAAAAACCGCATCACCGAGGCCGTCAAGGCCGCCATGCGTGCCGGTGACAAACCTCGTCTCGGCACGCTGCGCCTGGTCACCGCCGCCATCAAGCAGCGGGAAGTGGATGAGCGCCGCGAGCTCAGCGATGACGACATCATCGCTACGCTCAGCAAGATGATCAAGCAGCGGCGCGAATCGATCGCCCAGTACGAGCAGGCCAATCGAACCGATCTCGTCGACCAGGAAAAGGCCGAGATCGCCATCATCGAAGAGTTCCTGCCGCAGCCGCTGTCGGACGCGGAGATCGACCGGTTGATCGATGACGCCATCGCCCAAGCCGGCGCCACCAGCGTCAAGGACATGGGCAAGGTGATGGGGATCATCCGTCCGCAGGTGCAGGGCCGGGCCGATGTCGCGGTGGTAAGCGCGCGCGTGAAAGAGCGTCTGAGCGCCAGCTGATCAGCTGAATCGCGTCACATGCCGCTTAGCCGGCGTGGGCTAACCTTGATACTTTCGGTGCTCGTGCGCCGACGTTGGGGTATTCCCGCATGGCCGGTCGCATCCCTGAGCAGTTCCTCGACGAGCTGCTCAACCGTCTAGACATCGCCGACGTGGTCGGCCAACGCATCGAGCTCAAGCGGGCCGGCAGCAACCTGCAGGCCCTCTGCCCGTTCCATCACGAAAAAACACCTTCCTTCACGGTCAGCCCCAGCAAGCAGTTCTATCACTGCTTCGGCTGCGGCGCGCACGGCAACGCCATCCGGTTCGTCATGGAGTACGACCGGATGGAGTTCCGCGACGCCGTCGAGCACCTCGCCCGCTACGTGGGCATGGAGCTGCCGAAGTCGATCGAGGACGACGCTACCCGCGAGCTGGCGCCCATCTACGACATCCTGAGCAAGGCCTCCGACCAATACCAGCGCTGGCTGCGCCAGCATCCGGCCCGCCGCCAGGCGGTGGACTACCTCAAGGGCCGCGGCGTCAGCGGCGAGATCGCCGCCGAATACGGCCTGGGCTTCGCCCCGCCCGGCCGCGATCTGCTGATCAAAGCGCTCGACCGCCCCGCTCTGCTGCTCAAGGCCGGCCTGGCCGGCAAGACCGAGGACGGGCGGCTCTACGACCGCTTCCGCGAGCGGGTGATCTTCCCCATCCGCGACCGGCGCGGCCGCGTCATCGGCTTCGGCGGCCGGGTGCTGGGCAGCGGCGAGCCCAAGTATCTGAATTCCCCGGAAACGCCGGTATTTCACAAGGGCAAGGAACTTTACGGCCTGTACGAATGTCTGCAAGGGGGCCAGCGGCCGAGCGAGCTGGTGGTGGTGGAAGGCTATATGGACGTGGTCGCGCTGGCCCAGCACGGACTGCGCCAGGCGGTCGCCACCCTGGGAACGGCCACCTCCACGGTGCAGGTCGAGCGGCTGTTCCAGGTCTGCCCCAACGTCGTGTTCTGCTTCGACGGCGACCGCGCCGGCCGGGCCGCGGCGGCCAAGGCGCTGGAGGCGACGCTGCCGGCCATGCGCGACGGGCGTCAGGCACGATTCTTGTTTCTACCGGAGGGTGAGGACCCGGATTCGCTGGTGCGCCAGGAGGGCGCGGAGGCCTTCCGCGAGCGCCTGCGCCAGGCCCTGCCGTTGTCGGAGGTTTTCTTCGAGCAGCTCATGACCGGCGTCGATCTGACCAGCGTCGACGGCCGCGCGCGGCTGGCCGAGCGCGCCGCGCCGGGCTTGCGGAAACTGCCGCCGAGCATTTTCCGCGAGATGATGCTGGAGCGTCTGGCCGAGCTGACCAAAGTGGACGTGCGGCGGGTGGAATCGACCCTGGTCGCACCGCCGCCGCCCAAGCCCGCACCAAAACCGGTCGGCAACCCACTGACCGGGGTGCGACGCGGTGTGCGCCTGGCCATCGGCATGTTGCTGCGGCAGCCGGCGCTGGCGCGCCTGGCACCGCCGCCGAGCGAGTTCGCCGGCCTGGACGAACCGGGCATGGCACTGTTCCTGGACGTGCTGGCAGCCGCGCAGGCCGCGCCCGATTTGGGAACGGCGGCGCTCCTTGAGCGGCTCAAGGACAACCCACATGAAGCTTTGCTTTGGAGGCTCGTCGCACAGGAGGACACGGTCCCCCCCGGGGACGTCGAGCAGGAGTTTCGCGACACGTTGCAATGGCTGAGTCGATTGCGCGAGCAAAAACGCCTGCAATACTTGGATGAACGGTTACAGCAAGGACTGCTGTCGGAAAGCGAATTGCGCGAGTGGCAGGAACTGCTTGCCCGCAAGCGCCCAAGCCCTGACAGGGCCTGACATTGTGCGGTCGCAAAACCCCGTTATAATGCGCGGTTCGTCTTGCGCCACCAACCCGTAGCAGCGGTATCCCAAGTTTATGACCCAAGATCATCAGTCCCAGATCAAGGAGCTCATCGCCAAGGGTAAGGAGCAGGGCTTCCTGACCTATGCCGAGGTCAACGACCACCTCCCCGATGACATCGTTGATCCCGAGCAGATCGAAGACATCATCGGCATGATCAACGACATGGGCATCACTGTCCATGAGGTGGCGCCGGATGCCGACACACTGCTCCTGAGCGAAGCGGCCGTTCCCGCCGACGACGACGAGGCCGAGGAAGCCGCCGCCGCGCTGGCCGCGGTCGACTCCGAGTTCGGCCGCACCACCGACCCGGTGCGCATGTACATGCGCGAAATGGGCACGGTCGAGCTGCTCACCCGCGAAGGCGAGATCGAGCTGGCCAAGCGCATCGAGGAAGGCCTCGACCAGGTGCTGACCGCGGTCTCCTCCTACCCCGAATCGGCGCGCCTGCTGCTCGACCTCTACGCCAAGGTCGAACCGGGCGAAGTCCGCCTGGGCGACATCGTCAGCGGCTTCCGCGACCTGAGCGATCCGGTGCCGGTCGAAGGCGACATCCCGCCCGAAGAGCTGGAGCTGGGCGCCGAGCCGCCCGTGGTCGACGACAACGAGGACGAGGAGGACGAGGACGG
>Ga0207874_1000711_pt1 | contig 45136 bp, 36 predicted proteins | sample HigsolmetaAR201D_FD_184833 | JGI IMG/M metagenome (GOLD analysis project Ga0207874, IMG submission 184833) | Ionic liquid and high solid enriched microbial communities from the Joint BioEnergy Institute, USA - AR20-1-D (SPAdes) (version 2) ...
AGTAACAAAGCATCTCGTCCTCAAGAGTCATTCTGAACGAGTGCGCAGCACGAAGTGAAGAATCTCATCGTCCCATCCAGCCTTGAATGTTTGCTTGCATTCACCATGTGTGTTTTTAATCCACAGACTTCACAGATTATTTTTCGTTTCGTGTTGTCGATTGAGTAACAAAGCATCTCGTCCTCAAGAGTCATTCTGAACGAGTGCGCAGCACGAAGTGAAGAATCTCATCGTCCCATCCAGCCTTGAATGTTTGCTTGCATTCACCATGTGTGTTTTTAATCCACAGATTTCACGGATTATTTTTCGTTTCGTGTTGTCGATTGAGTAACAAAGCATCTCGTCGCTCAAGAGTCATTCTGAACGAGTGCGTAGCACGAAGTGAAGAATCTCATCGTCCCATCCAGCCTTGAATGTTTGGTTGCATTCACCATGTGTGTTTTTAATCCACAGATTTCACAGATTATTTTTCGTTTCGTGTTGTCGATTGAGTAACAAAGCATCTCGTCGCTCAAGAGTCATTCTGAACGAGTGCGCAGCACGAAGTGAAGAATCTCATCGTCCCATCCAGCCTTGAACGTTTGGTTGCATTCACCATGTGTGTTTTAATCCACAGATTTCACAGATTATTTTATTTCGTTATGGTGATATCCGGTATGGAGAGAAGCAGAAATGCTCACGGCAGTGTGATCCGCTCCATTTTGCTTTGTTCACCCAGTCATACTAAATCTGATTCGACAGTAGCTCTATCCAAGCTGTTTTAGCCTACGGCAGCAATGCAGAACCGCACTATTGAGTAGATGCGCCTCTTTCCTGTCAACGAAAAGCACTGTCATCTCGAACGGTCGAAGCCCTGAGCGAAGCGATTGGGGAGCGATCTCAAATCGTATGGCAATGCAGGACGATGAGATTTCTCGCGTCGCCTAGCGGCTTGCTCGAAATGACAATGAGAACAGTGAAAAAACGATGCACTAAAACCGCTTTTCAATAACAATAATTCTGTCAGATTTGGTATGACCGTGTCACCAAGTCACCTTGTCATTCCAACAAATGGGATCACTCACATTCGTTTCAAGCTAAAACTGCTTCGATAGAACACATTCCTCAGCCAAACCCGGGTTATGCGTAGCAATTGCGCCAAAAATACATTTATTTCCACTCATAAAATACATTAGATTCCACGTATTTTACAAAATCGAGTATCATAAAACCACCCAAGCGATCTCTCACAATTAAAGGAGCAATGGAGCTATGAAGATCACCGATCTCAAATGCACGATGCTCGGCGCGAATCCGGTCGTTCGGATTACCACCGACGAGGGTATCAGCGGACTTGGCGCGGTGGAGACCTACAAGCCGTATATCGGCCCGTATGTCCAGTTCTACAAGCAGATGATCGTTGGTGAGGACCCCACGAATGTCGAGCGCGTGATGATGCGCATCCGTCAGATGGGGGCGTTCAAGCCTTGGGGCGCTGCTGTAAGCGCTATCGAGATCGCATTGTGGGATATTGCGGGTAAAGCGGCAGGGTTGCCAGTGTACAAGTTGCTGGGCGGCAAGGTGCGCGATAAGGTGCGCGTCTACAACGGGGCGATCCGCTCACCGATGAAGGGGCAGAATCCCGAGGACTACGCCGAGGCGGTGGCGAAGATGAAGACGCTGCCGGAGGGCTTCACGATCGTGAAGCAGGCCATCTCCTTCCATAGCCCGATGGTGAGCCAAGTGCCCGATTACTTCTACGGCGAAGTGCAACCGATCGGTCGCCACCCGCACCGTGGCCTGCTCACCGAGCGCGGCCTGAAACATACCGTGGAGTGTGTGGCGGCGATGAAGGAGGTGCTGGGTGATGAGATCGGCTTGGCGCTCGACTGCGGCCCAGGCTGGACGCTGCCCGACGCGATCCGCTTTGCTGAGGCGGTGGCGCCCTACAATCTCCTGTGGCTCGAAGATATGCTGACGGGCGACTACAAGCCGTATGTGCAGCCAGAGCTGTACCGCGAGCTGACGCGCCGCAGCTCCACACCCATCCACACGGGCGAGCAGATCTACCTGCGCCAGAACTTCACCAGCCTGATCGAGTCGAACGCGGTGAACATCGTCGGCCCCGATCCCTGCGATGTGGGAGGTATCGCCGAACTGAAGTGGATCGCGGAGTACGCCGATCTTCACGGTATACTGATGGCACCGCACGGCACCGGCAACGGCTTGATCGGCTTGGCGGCGCTGGTGCAGGTCGCGGCGACGCTGCCGCAGAACTACATCGCGTTCGAGTATCCGATCGGGCAGCCGGATTGGTGGTACGATATTGTTGAGGGCTTACCACGCCCAATAGTACAAAATGGATTCATCGAGGTATGGGACCGACCAGGGTTGGGTATTGAGATCAACGCCGAGGCTGCGCGACAGTACCTACCCGAAGCAGACCGAGATTTCTTCGATTAATTGTGGTGCGATTATGATGGTGGACGGGTGTTTGAGCATCTGTTGAAACGCCCGCCACCGTAGTGGTTAGCCGAGCAACTGCATCACGACATAGGCGATTACGAGTAAAATACCTATGCTGATCGCGATGCGAAGCAGCCCTTTGACAATACGCCAAATCACCGAGAGGACAATCAAAACCACCAGAATCGTACCGATCGTTGTTATATCCACACGCTCTACCGTTCTATTCTGTTCCGCTTGCCACGAGCAAATCGAGTGCCAAGCGCTGTGCAAGTAGGCGCACATTCTAGCATAACACCAACACGCAGCGCGTTGAAGATCCATTCGAGTCGTGGTACAATAGCCGATGGTAGGCGTGCGCAATCGGCACGCCAATCATTTAAACTAGCGGTTTAGCACTCGTTCATCAGGAGTGCTAAACAAACCATTAAACACGGAGTATCTGCGTATGGCGGCGGAGATGACCGAGCGTCGCCGGCTTCTCCTCAAGCTGGTGATCCAGGAATACATTGAACATCCCGAGCCTACTGGTGTTGGTTCGGAAACGTTGGTGCGCAAGTATGGCCTGAATGTCTCATCGGCGACTGTGCGCAACGAACTTTCCGCGCTTGAAGAGCTGGGGTATCTCACTCACTGGCACACATCGGCAGGTCGTGTACCGACCGACGCAGGCTATCGTTATTTTGTTGAAAATCTGATGGAGCGCACCGCGCTTTCGCCAACCGAACAGCGCATGATTCGGCATCAGTTCTATCAGGTGCGTTCCGAGCTTGATCAGTGGATTCAGTTGGCAGGCGCCGTGTTGGCCCGCACAGCTCAGAACGCTTCCGTCGTCACAGCCCCACGCGCTTACCAATCTCGATTCAAGCATCTCGAACTGATCTCGATCCACGATGTGACCGTGCTGATGGTGCTCGTGCTTCACGATGGCACAGTCCGTCAGCAGACACTCACTATTGATACTGCTCGCACGCAGGAGGAGTTGAGCCGAAGCGCCGCGCGCATCAACGAATACAGTTACGATGCTTCGGTAGCTAAGCTCGAAGAGTACCTAGCTGATCGGAGTGTGTATCTGCCCACGCTCGATGATCTTGAGTTGCAGGTCGTCGAATTGGTCTCCAAATCGATGCGTCAACTCGATGAGCAATTCAACGAGCAGATTCATAGCGATGGTCTGATCGAAATCTTGAGTCAGCCTGAGTTTGTGCAGATCGCCCGTGTGCGCCAGGTGCTAGAACTGCTGCAGAACGGCAAAGGCCTTGGGCCACTGATCCCCCAAGCGTTAGCACGCGAAGGTGTGCAGGTGGTGATCGGCGGCGAACACAGCCAAGACGAAATGCGCGAATACAGTGTGGTGCTGGCGCGCTACGGCGTCACTGGCGAGGTAGCGGGTGTGGTTGGCGTGATCGGCCCGACCCGTATGCCCTACCCACGCACTATCTCGACGGTGCGCTACATCTCAACCGTGATGAGCGACCTACTCGGCGCGCTCTACGGCACAGACACAAGTAACCGCTAAACTTGGCAACAATCGCCGAGTTTGAGCGTCTAAGCAGAGTTGCATCTGCTCAATACATAAGAAATCTCAACACTTCACCTGATAGTGTAGGAGGAATAGAGGAGATGTCTGAGGAATTGAACCAGAACGAGAACCAAATCGAGAACGAGAGCCAAAACGAAACCCCGAACGAAACTCCTGTGGAGCAAGCAGCGCCCACAGTGGAAGAGTTACAGGCACGCATTGCACAACTCGAGCAAGAGAACGAGGAGAATCGCAATCAGTGGCTGCGTGCTGTAGCTGACTATAAAAACTTCAAGCGCCGCACCGATCAAGAACGCGCTGAGCTCATTCGTGGTGCTAGCGCCGGGCTGCTGCTGAAGCTGCTGCCCGTTCTCGACGATTTCGAGCGGGCCACTGCGAGTGCCAGCGACGAAATCGCTAGTTCCTCCTGGTTCGAAGGCATCCGTCTGATCGGCCAAAAGCTGCAAACGGTCCTTGAAAGCGAGGGCGTCTCCCCCATTGATGCGATCGGCAAAGAGTTCGATCCGAACCTGCACGAAGCTGTCATCTACGAGGATGCGGGTGACGGGACAAGTATGGTGATAGCTGAGCTACAAAAAGGCTATATGCTCCGCGATCGCGTGCTGCGGCCTAGTATGGTAAAAGTAGGAAAGGCCTAAGAACAAGGAGTATCGCGAATCTCGCGATTTGGTCATTGTTCCCTGAATTCTTTGTTCTAGGAGAGTAGTAATCATATGGGAAAAGTTATTGGCATCGACTTGGGCACAACCAACTCGGTTGTAGCCGTGATGGAGGGTGGCGAGCCTGTCGTCATCACAAACGCTGAGGGTAATCGCCTCACTCCGTCGGTTATCGCGATGAACAAGGCGGGAGAGCGCTTGGTGGGCCAAGTCGCCAAGCGCCAGGCCGTCACCAATCCCGAAAACACCATCTTTTCGGTGAAACGCTTTATGGGCCGCAAGTTGAACGACGCGGTTGTTCAACGCGATAAGGATCTGGTGCCATACAAGCTGGCCGAAGCCCCCAATGGCGATGTGCGCGTGGTGCTTGGTGGTCGCGAACACTCGCCGCAGGAAATTTCGGCGATGGTGCTCCAGAAGCTCAAGGCCGATGCCGAGGCGTATTTGGGCGAGAGCGTCACGCAGGCCGTTATCACCGTACCCGCCTATTTCAACGATAGCCAGCGCCAGGCAACCAAAGACGCAGGTAAGATTGCCGGTCTCGAAGTGTTGCGCATCATCAACGAGCCAACCGCTTCGGCGCTGGCCTACGGTCTCGATAAACAGGGCAAGGATCAGACGATCGTTGTCTACGACTTGGGCGGCGGTACGTTCGATATTTCGGTGCTCGAGCTTGGCGATGGCGTGTTCGAAGTGAAGGCCACCAACGGCGATACCCACCTCGGTGGCGATGACTTCGACCAGCGCATTATCGATTGGCTCTGCACCGAGTTCCGCAAGGAGACCAATATCGACCTGCGCAACGACCGCACCGCTCTGCAGCGCCTCAAAGAAGCTGCCGAGAAGGCGAAGATGGAACTCTCGACGGTGATGCAGACGGAGATCAACCTGCCGTTTATCACCGCCGATGCCAGTGGCCCACGCCACCTGAATATCACGCTGTCGCGCTCGAAGCTCGAACAGCTCACCAGCGACCTGATCGAGCGCACGATCATCCCCGTCAAGCAGGCTCTGGCCGATGCTGGGCTGCGCCCCAACGACATCGACGAGGTGATCTTGGTCGGCGGTCAGACCCGCATGCCCGCCGTGCAGGAGGCTGTGCGCCGCTACTTCAACCGCGATCCACATAAGGGCGTCAACCCCGATGAGGTCGTGGCGATCGGTGCTGCTATCCAGGCAGGTGTGTTGGCTGGCGATGTGAAGGATGTGTTGCTCCTCGACGTGACCCCGCTCACGCTGGGTATCGAGACGCTCGGTGGCGTGATGACGCCGCTGATCGAGCGCAACACCACGATCCCCACTCGCAAGAGCCAGGTGTTCTCAACCGCCAGCGACAACCAATCCAGCGTCGAGATCCACGTGCTCCAGGGTGAGCGCGCCGAGGCCCGCTTGAACAAGTCGCTCGGCAAGTTCGTGCTCGACGGCATCCCACCCGCGCCACGCGGCGTGCCGCAGATCGAAGTGACGTTCGACATCGATGCGAACGGTATCGTCAACGTCACCGCGCTCGACAAGGCCACGGGCAAGAAACAGCATATCACGATCACCGCTTCCTCGGGCTTGAGCGACGAAGAGATCGCTCAGATGGTCAAGGACGCCGAAATGCACGCCGAGGAGGACAAGCGCCGACGCGAGTTGATCAACGAGCGTAACCAAGCCGATACGCTGATCTACACTGCTGAAAAGACGCTTCGCGAAAGCGGTGACAAGGTCGAAAAGCATCTGCGCGACGACGTTGAGTCGAAGATCGCAGCATTGCGCCAAGTGCTCAGCGACGAGGACCTGGATCAAATCCGCAACCGCACAGCCGAGCTATCGGTGGCGTTGCAGCAGATCGGCCAGGCCCTCTACAACGAGACGAACCAGGCCAGTGGCGATGCTAATGACGCAGACGTCACCGAAGGCGAATACAAAGTTGATTAACATTTAGGTTTTGGGCTATGAGCAATGATGTACGAGCGTTTCATAGCCTACATCATCGCTCATAGTTCATAACTGAGGTCTATATGGCGTCCAAGCGAGATTACTACGAAGTCCTGGGTGTATCGCGCTCGGCATCCCAGGAAGAAATTAAAAAAGCGTTCCGCCGATTGGCGCGCCAGTACCATCCCGATGTCAACAAAGATGCGGGCGCGGACGCGATGTTCAAGGAGATCAACGAGGCGAACGAAGTCCTCTCTGATCCCGAGAAGCGTGCTATGTACGATCGGTTTGGTCACAATGGCCCAACCGGCGGAGGCTTTGATCCGTTCAGCAATGCCGATGCGTTCGGCAGCATTTTTGAGGCGTTCTTCGGTGGTGCCGGCGTCGGTCGCCAATCGCACCGTGGCCCGCAACGGGGCTCGGATCTGCGCTATACGCTTTCGATCTCCTTCGAAGAAGCTATCTTTGGCACCGAGAAAGAGATCGAGTTCCGTCGCCACGAGAATTGTAACGCCTGCCGTGGCACAGGTGCCGAGCCAGGCACCGACCCAGTGCGCTGCCCGAAATGCAACGGCACAGGCGAGATCCGCCAACGTGCGCCGTTCCTCAATATGGTCACGGTCACCACGTGCGATCAATGCCGAGGCGAAGGCACGGTGATCGCGATCCCTTGCCGCGAGTGCCGTGGCGAAGGCCGCGTGCGCCAAACCCGCCGTCTGACGGTCAAGATCCCGGCTGGTGTCGATAACAACCAGCAGATCCGCATCAGCGGCGAAGGCGATTCGGGGCCACGCAATGGTCCTGCGGGGAACTTGTACGTTGCGCTAGAGGTGCAACCGCACGAATACTTCGTGCGCGAGGGCAACGATATTCTGCTTGAACTGCCGCTGAACATCGCTCAGGCCGCCTTGGGGGCAGATCTCGAAGTGCCGACCGTTGACGGCTCCGAACTTCTGAAGATCCCAGCGGGTGTTCAGACGGGCGCCACATTCCGCTTGCGCAACAAAGGTGTGCCCTTCCTGCGCGGCAATGGTCGTGGCGATCAGATCGTCATTATCCGCGTGGTTGTGCCCACCAAGCTAACCGAGCATCAGCGCAAGCTGTTCCAAGAACTCGCCAATTCGCTCGATAATGAGCCGATCGGCGGACAGCAAGACGAGGGCTTCTTCAGCCGGATCAGAAACGCGCTGGGGCTGTAGCGACGTTCTGCGTTGCTTGGCCCACATCCATAGTACCTAGCAGCGGGCAGAATGATGCCTGCTGCTTTTGTTGCCCGCTGCCATATGCTATACTTGCACATGGCAAACCCTAGCAGGAAAGAATCGTATGCCTGATATTTTGTACGGACGCAACGCTGTTCGCGAAGCCCTCCGCGCACAACGGCGCTCGTTCGATCAATTACTTGTATCTTCCGGCGCCCAAGAGAGCGGCACGCTCGGCGAAGTAGTTAAGCTCGCCGAGAAGATCGGCGTGAAGGTTTCGCGCGTCGATCGCCACGACCTCGACCGCCGCCTGCGCGAGGCCAATCATCAGGGTGTGGCCCTGATCTGTGGCGATTACCCCTACGTGGAGCTTGAGGATTGCTTGAACGTGGCCGAGGAACGCAACGAGCCACCCTTGCTGCTGCTGCTCGACCACCTGCAAGACCCGCAGAACATCGGCACGCTACTGCGCACCGCCGAAACAGTGGGTGTGCACGGCGTGGTGATGCCCGGTCGCCGCGCCGCCGAAGTGACTCCCGCCGTGGTCAACGCCTCCTCCGGCGCGACCGAGCACCTCAACATCACGATCGTCCCGAACTTGGCGAACGCCATCACTGCTCTGCAAAAAGCGGGCGTGTGGGTGGTGGGCCTCGAAGACGATCCCAAAGCCCAAATCTACGATCAGACCGACCTCGATATGCCGCTCGCCCTGGTGGTTGGCGCGGAAGGCCCAGGCCTGGCCCGCCTGACCCGCGAGCGCTGCGATTTCTTGGTGAAGCTGCCGATGCGCGGCCAGATCGCCTCGCTGAATGCGGCGGTGGCTGGCTCGCTGGTGCTGTACTACGCCTGGCGCATCCGGCGGGGTCCAGAAGCATAGCCCTGATAGTGCACGGTAAAGGCGGCCCGCGTGGCCGCCTTTATGATTCTGTGCGATGCCGCAGCCTCAGCCTGTGAGCCATCGCTTATCTACCGCGCTTGCTGCGCTCGGCCAGCACGTAGCTGCCGATCACGAAGGCCGCCGCCGCTAACTGCGCGATCACGCCCTCCCACGTGGCGTACAGGCCGAACCACAGGCCCATCCACAGCGGCAGCACCAGCGTGCCGATCGGGTGGATCGGCAGCCAGCCGACCAGTTGCATCACATAGACGGTCTGCCCCACCATCGTCAGCAGCACCGCGCCGATCAGCACACCCGTCACGATCAGCATGCGTTTGTAGGGCAGGCGCGCCTGCAAGCCGAACACTGCGAAGCCGACCAGCAGCACCACCGCTAAGCCCAACGCCCCGCCGATCAGCACCACGCGCGGCCCCGCATCCAGCACCAGCGCCTGCAAAAATAGCGCCGTCTCGAAGCCCTCACGGTAAACGCTGGTGAACCCCAGCAGCACCAGGCCCACGGTCTGCCCCGCGACTCCGGCCAACAGCAAACGCTTCCGCTGCTGAAACCCCGCCAGCCAGCCAGTCCAGTAGATGTGGTGGAAGTACCAGTTGGTGATCAGCAGCAGCACGCCAACCGCGATCAGCGAGACGACCGCCTCCAGGTATTGGCCGTAGCGCGATAGCCACGTCAACAGTTGGTGAAAGAGCAGCCACGTCGTCAGTGTGGCGGCGAAGGCCAGCGCCGCGCCGACCCAGAGCGGGCGGCGAAAGCGGCGTTGCGCCCCGACCTGCATGCTCGCCAGCAGCGAAGCAAGGATCAGCACGGCCTCCAAGCCCTCGCGAAAGACGATCACGGCGGCCTGGCTCGCCACCACCGTCGACGCGGTGCTGTTCCGCAGCGTGCGCTCCGCCGCCGACAGTTCCCGTTCGAGCGAGGCCCGAGCGGCGAGCACCTGCTCGGCGGGCGCGCACTCGGCGAGCAGAGCCGCCAGGCCCGGCTGCTGCCCGGAACCGTACCAAAAGTGTGATTCGAGCGACACCTTCAGGTGCGGCGCGAAGGCCAACAGACGCGCCTCGGGACCGCTCTCCAGCATCGCGTAGGCATTGATGCGGGCCGCCTCGGCCTGCGCGCAGTCGCCCCGCTGCGCCGCCTGCGCCATATCGTCGAGCGCAGTGCGGATCAGCGCCATATCGCTTGCGTTGCTGGCCCGCTGCCAATCGCTGGGCATGATGGACCGCAACTGCGCCAACACCGCCTCGCTCTCCTGCCGGATGATCGGGTTCGGCTCGGCGCGATACGCCCGCGCAGCCTCTAGCAGTTCAGCGAGTCGCGCCAACCGCTCGGCGCTCGCCTGGGCGACCTGCACGTCGCGGGCCGCTAAACTCGGCTGCAGTTCGCGGAACGCATCGCGGGCCGCCTGCAAAAACATCTGCGCCTCGATCAACTCCACATCGTAGCTGTAGGTCGGCTCAAAACCCCGCTCATACTCAATTGGCACGAGCGCCAAGAAGCGCAACAACTGCCCGGCTCGCTCGGTCTGCTCGGCCTCGCTCAGCGGCGCGGCGCGAAAGCCCTGCAACAACGCCTGCACCCGTTCGAGCGGCGTCGTGAGCGGCGCTTGTTGCCTGGCAGCCATCACCAATTCCGCGAACGCCTGCTCGGTCTCGGCGAGCGCCGCAGCACCGCGCTGCTGCCCGTACATCGGCGCGACGATGGCGAAGTAGCCCTGCGCCTGCGCGGCCACCTCGGCGCGGTGAAGCGTATCGGTCGGGTTGCGCGCCAGATCGCGCAGCGCATCGTCCAAACGGCTCTGATAGCTTTCCAGCAGGTCGCGGCGCACCAGGTCGATCGCCTGAGACATAGTCCACTGGCCCGAGGCGAGCCGTTCGAGGGCAAGGGCGGCCCCAGGCTGCACACCGGGCGAAGGGGCGGCACGGCGGTATTCGCGCAACCCAAGCCACTGCCGCGCGAGTTCGGGCTGGTTGTCCTGCAGCGCGTGCTCGGTCTCGGTGTAAGCACCCGCCAGCAGCGCCGTCCAAATGGAGCTACGGGCCATGGCAAACGCCAACGCATCACCGCTGTCGAGGGCGCGCTCAGCCTCGATGAGGCTCTGCTGCAAACGCTCGGCGCTATCGGGGGCGTTCGGCGCGAAGGTAGGGATAAAATGCTGCTCGACCAATGCGCGGGCATGCGCAAACTGCCGCTGGGCCGTGGCTGGTTGATTCAGCAGGCTGAGTTGAGCGGCGGTCAAATCGGCGCGGATCTGTTCTGCAAACGGGGCGGGCGGCGCGGAGACAGCTATCGTCTGCATCGGCAACAGGGCCAGCAGAAGCAACAGCAAACTGTTCAAAAACGGCATACGGTACACAAACGCGACCAAGAATCGCCAAATACGCACCCGTAAGCATAGAATATGCACTCTACCCTTGTCAAATTCGCAAAACAGGCTGGTATAATACACGAGGTTCGTTTCACTAGAAGGATTGCACATGTCGTACTCAGAACAAGCACAAACCATACTAGAGAGCTGGGTTTCGGGCGAAAGTCTGCGCAAGCACTGCCAGGCGGTCGCCGCTTCGATGCGCCACTTCGCGCAGCGAGCCGGAGCCGACCCCGATCTTTGGGGCGCAGTTGGCCTGCTCCACGACATGGATTACGAGCGCCACCCCAACCTCGAACTGAGCGAAACCGGCCATCCCTTCGTTGGCGTGGCGTACCTGCGCGAAAACGGCTGGAGCGAAGAAGTCTGCCGTGCGATCCTTGCCCATGCCGATTACAGCGGCGTGGTGGCCGAGACGCCGATGGAAAAGACGCTGCTGGCTGTGGACGAGCTTTCGAGCTTTGTGATCGCCGTGGCGCTGGTACGCTCCAGCAAGAGCATCTTCGATGTGGATGTGGCGGCGGTGAAGAAGAAGATGAAGGACAAAGCCTTCGCCCGCGCCGTCAATCGCAACGACATCATTCGCGGTGCCGAACTGTTGGGCCTCACCGTCGATGAACTGATCGGCGAGGTGCTGACGGCCCTGCAGGCAGCGGCGGATACCCTCGGCATACGGGGCACGCCAGCCAGCCAATAACATCGCCATTCCCTCACGATTGGTTTAGCGTTCCTATGCACGTTCCTCCAGCACGCCCCACCACAACGCAAGGTAACGTGGCAAGGAGGACGAGTGACACCCAGCGATACAGCGCTCATCGAAGCCTGCCGTCAGGGCGACGAGGACGCTTGGCGTACACTGATTCAGCGATACCAACGGCTGCTGTATGCGATACCGCGTCGCGCCGGGCTCAGCGAGGAGCTTTCGGCGGACGTATTCCAGAATGTGCTCGAAAAGCTCGTGGAGAAACTCGACGACATCGAGCAATCGGAGCGCATTCGGGCGTGGCTGGTCACAACGGCCCGCCGCGAGACGTGGCGCATCGGCCAACGCGTGAGCGCCGGCCCCCATTCGCTCGATTCGCAAGAGACATCGTTCGACGTTCCAGACACGACAATGCAACCCGAACAGCAGTTACTCGATCTTGAGGAACAGCATCGGGTTCGCACTGCCGTTGAGCAATTGGAATCGCGCTGCCGCGAGCTTCTGACAATGCTCTACTATCAAGATGAGCCGCTCCCCTACACCGAAATCGCCGAAAAGCTGCAGGTGAGCATCGGCAGCATCGGGCCGACCCGGGCGCGTTGCCTACAAAAAGTGCTGAAACTATTAGAAGAAGCGAATGAGACATTTTGAAAATGACATAGCCGTCTCGTATTTTTTGCGCTTGAGCCTGCTCTGTTGAACAACACCTACCGCAGAGTTGCACAATAGGAAAGCAGATGAATACTTTTGCCCATTTGTCGATCGATGTGCTGACGGATTTAGCGCACGAAACATCTCCTGTCAACGCGCAGGCCCAGGCGCATCTGGGAGATTGCCAACAGTGCGCCAATACTCTTGCTCAACTTCGGCATGTCATTGGAGTGATGCGGAGCGATCGCACGGAAGAAGTGCCATCGCACGTGATACAGCGCGCCGAGCGATTGCTGCGGCAGCGACGCCCGATCCCCACGCCAGAACGCCAACCCTCCCTGCCACAACGCATTCTGGCGGTGCTACGTTTCGATAGCTTTCAACAACCAGCCTTCGGTTTGCGCTCAGGCAAGCCCATCGCACGACAATTGCTGTTTAGTGCGGGAGATAGCGACATCGATCTACGGATCGCGCCAAGCAACGGCGATTGGCAGATCACCGGGCAGGTGCTCGGCCCAACTGCAGGTGGGCAGGCCACACTGATCGGCTCGCAGATCGAGCATACAGTTACGTTCAACGAACTGAACCGCTTCCAACTTCCAGCCATTGCAGCCGGGCTATACACGTTGCGATTGCATTTGGGCGGCACCGAGGTCGATATCACCGACCTGAGCTTGGGCGAATAATCGAACACTGCTTTCACAGCATCAGGAAGCCCAATAACTGCTTTACCCATCGGCTACCGAAGGCGATTGTGAGAGACCCGCATGAGTGATCACGCTGCACTGGCGCTGCAACTTGCCGAGGCTGATTCACAAGCACGAGCGCTTCTCCTCGCTTCCCATGCTGCACAGGCAACCGAGCTTGGTTGGGCACTGAAGGAGTTGTACGATCGCCTTCGCATCAGCCAGCCAAGCCTAGCGCTCGGCGCCGCAGCCACGCTGACCGATTTAGCCCACCTCACACACCAAACCGATGTGCAGGCGCTCGCCGCTTGGACCTCGGGTCGGGCCGCGCTGCAACTCGATGGGCAGACCGAACAGGCGCTCGATCACCTTGAACAGGCGATCCGCCTATTCGAGCAGTTGAAGCAGCCGCAGCTCGCCGCGACGGTGCAGGTCAATCGCTTGCACGCGTTGGCGCTGCTGGGGCGCTACGATGAGGCGCTGGAGTGCGGTTTGCAGGCGCGCGCGGTCTTGCAGGCGCATCACGATCTGCGGGTATTGGGCCAGATCGAGCAGAACATCGGCAACCTCTACCTGCGTCGCGATCGGTATCGCGAGGCTGAGCAGTTCTACCGCACCGCGCGGCAGCGCTTTCTGGATATTCAAGATGAAGTGGAGCTTGCGCGGGTCGAGAATAACCTGGCGTACACGCTCTCGCTGAGCAACCAACCGCGCGCCGCTGCGGCATTGTACGAGCAAGCGCTGGCCCGCGCCGAACAGGCGGGACTCACCACTACGCAGGCCGAGATCGAGTGTAATCTGGGCAATCTCTCGCTGTTCCAAGGGCGCTACGATCAGGCGCTCGATTATCTCGAACGTTCGCGGCGGCGCTACACATCCCTGGGCATGCCGCACGAAATGGCGATCGCCGATCTGGAGTTGGCCGAGGCGTACCTGGAGTTGAACTTGGCGCCCGAGGCCGCCGCGATCGCCGCTCGCGTGGCACCCACATTCGAGGAACTTGGGATGCGCGCCGAGCAAGCGCAGGCCCAGGCTGTTCACGGCAGCGCACGGCTGCTGATCGGCCAGTTCGATGCGGCTCAGCCAGCGCTGGCCGCAGCCAAAGCGCTCTACATCGCCGAGGGCAACGCGGTTGGTGCCGCTGGGGTGCGGCTGCTTGAGGCGCAGTTAGCCTACGCTCAGCAGGAGTACGCGCTGGCTCTACAGGCCGCCACCGACGCCGAGCAGACATTCGCGCAGGCTGGCGCACGCCGTCGCACATTGCTGGCCCATTGGCTGCGGGGCGAGGCGGCCCGCGCATTGGGCGACGTGGAGACGGCCCGCACGCTGCTCACCGAAGCGCTCACACAGGCCGAGCAGCAACGTATGCCGCAGATCGCCCAGCGCTGTCTCACCTCGAAGGGCTTGTTGGCGGCATCGGAACAGCGCCCCGCCGAGGCTGAGCACGCCTTCCAGCAGGCCATCGCGCTGATCGAGAATCTGCGCGCGCCGCTGCCCGCTGAGGAATTTCACACCGCCTTTATTGCCGATAAACTCACGCCCTACACCGAGCTTGTGCGGCTCTGTCTCGATGATCCGCAGGGCGAACGTGTGATGGAGGCGCTCAATTATCTCGAACGCGCTCGCTCTCGAGCGCTGCTGGAACTGTTGGATGGCACGCTGCCCCTGCAGCATCAGCCGCGCGACCCGTTCGAGGCCGAGTTACATACGCGGGCCAACGAGTTGCGCGAGGAACTGAACTGGTTCTACAGCCAGATCAATCGCCCGCCCGATGGTGGCGTGCGCCCATTCGAGGAGCAGAATGAGCTTTACGAAGCCGCACACGAGCGCGAACAGGCGTTGGCCGAGATTCTGCGCCAACTGCAACAGCGTAGCGATAGCGACCCCAATGCGCCGAACGTTCAGCACTACGCTGCCAGTTCGCAGCAGACATCGCCGCAATACCTGCTTGAGCAGTTGCAGAGCGCGCTCGGCAGCGACACGGCGCTGATCGAGTATTTCAGCCTGGACGATGAGCTATTGGCGTTCGTGGTGACCGACGCGGGCGTGACGGTGGCGCGCAACCTGGCGCAGCAGTCCGAGGTCGAAACGCTGGTAGAGGAGTTGCGCTTCCAGATCGAGACGTTGCGCTACGGGATGGAGCGCTTGCGCTCACATCTCGCGCAGATCGAGCAGCGCGTCCACCACTTCCTGCGAATGCTCTACGATCGCCTGCTCGGTCCGCTCAGAACGACGTGCGGCGAGCGGCGCTTGGTGCTAGTGCCGCACCGCGCCCTGCATTATGTGCCGTTCCACGCCCTGCACGATGGCGAGGGATACGTGATCGAGCGGCGCGAAGTGAGCTACACGCCGAGCGCGTGGGTGTTGCTGCACAGCATCGCCCGCCCGACGCGCCCGCCGAACCACGCAGTGCTACTCGGCGCCGCCAATGAGCAGATCCCCCGCGTGAACGACGAGATCGCCACCCTCGCGCCGCTGTTCCCCACCAGCGTCACACTGCTCGATCAGCAGGCGACGTTGGCCGCGTTGCGCACACACGCTGCCGATGCCGATGTGCTGCATCTGGCCTGCCACGGCCAATTCCGCCCCGACAACCCGCTCTTCTCGGCCCTGCAACTCGGCGAAGGATGGCTGACAGTGCGCGATGCCTACAGCCTCCAGCTCGATGGCAGCTTGGTGACGCTGAGCGCCTGCGAGACGGGCATCAGCGCGGTCGCGCCCGGCGATGAACTGCTGGGCTTGGCGCGGGGCTTCTTCTCGGCGGGGGCGCTCTCGCTGATTGTGAGCCTGTGGACGGTAGACGACGATTCGACCGCCAAGCTGATGCAGAACTTCTATCAACAACTCAGCGCAGGTCAACGGCCTGCGGCTGCGCTGCGGTTCGCGCAACGCGAGCTACTCGCGCAGCAACTCCCGCCCTTCTTCTGGTCCCCTTTCATCCTGCTGGGGCGCTGGTAAACTTCGGGCGAAATCTCCACATTCTGTCGCACTTGCAGGTATTTTTTGGCCAGCAAGCTGCTCTGTGTGTGCATGGATTTGCCAGATGAGGAGGTAACCATGCGTTTTCGCCTATTCGGTCTCGCCAGAGTGATGCTGACATTCGCGCTATTGCTCAGTGTGATGACCAATACAGCATACGCTGACGACGATATAGACGATTGGGATGATGACTATATTGCGAACGAAGTTGTGGTCAAGCTGAATGTCGCCACGGATCTGGATGCGATCCTGGCCGAATACAACCTCAGTTTGATCGATCAGTTCGGCACGCGGCCCATCTACCAACTCAAGATCAATGACTCGACCCTATCCCCCAACAAAGCGCTGCAATTGCTCGCCGATACGCGCGTGCTGCTGGCCGAGCCGAATTATGTCCACCAGATCCCCGAACTCGTCGGGCGCATCTCCTGGTCGGGCGGCAGCGCTGGCGATTACACCGAGCAGTGGGCGCCTGACACCATTCGCCTTCCCGAAGCGCATCAGCGCAGCCGTGGGCAGGGCGTGACGATTGCGGTGCTCGACACGGGCATCGACCGTGATCACCCGATTTTCAGCCATACCACGGTGCTGACCGGGTTCGATTTTGTTGATTACGATGATGATCCCAGCGAGCAGGGCGACCCGACGCAGCATCTGGCCTACGGCCACGGCACGCACGTGGCTGGCTTGATCGCGACGGTGGCCCCCGAAGCGCAGTTGCTACCGATCCGCGTGCTCGATTCCAATGGTGTCGGTAATATGTGGGTGCTGCTCGAAGGGCTTCAATATGCCGCAAACCAGGGCGTCGATGTCATCAATTTGAGCTTTAGCTTCACCCGCGACAACGACATCATCGAAGAAGTGCTTGAGGAGATCGTCTGTAGCGACCTCAACGATGTTGATGTGTGTATTGATGACGATGACGACGATGACGACGATGATGAGATTGACGACGACGATGAGGACGACAAGGATTCGCGCGATACAGCGGCCCAAGAGGAGTGCGATGATGAGATCTGCCCGCACCCCGGTGGCGTGGTGGTGGTCGCAGCCGCTGGCAACCGCGGTTCCGAGCAGCCCGAGTATCCGGCAGCCGATAAGGAGAGCGGGATGCTGGCCGTAGCGAGCAGCACCGTGAGCGATACGCTGGCGCTCTTCTCGAACTACGGCGCTTGGGTCGATCTGGCCGCGCCGGGCGAGAATATCATCAGCAGCGTGCCGAATCAGGCGTATGGCGCGTGGAGCGGCACATCGATGTCAACGCCGTTGGTGGCCGGCACTGCGGCGCTGCTGCGCGCCTCCGATGCCACGCTCACCTCGACAGACGTTGCGAGCCGCATCAAGACGACCGCCACGCCGATCTGTGCGCTGGTGCCGCAACGGCTCGATGCTGCAGCGGCGCTGGGAGCCACACCGCAACAGCAAACCTCGTTCTGCCAACTCCACCTGCCGGTGCTGAGCAACTAGCCCAATCTACTTCTGGTTCCCCAACGTGCCGTGGTTCTTCTTGCGAAGGACCACGGCGTTCGTTTATCGTAGTGTGCTGGCTGTGGCGAGGCGCTGCTCACACAGCTCCAGCAGCGTCTCGGTGAACGGGCGGCGCTCGGCGTGCAGCGTGCTGATAGCGATCAGGCGGGCCAGCGTGAGGGTCTTGTAGACCTCGATAGCCGCCAAGCGCGACAGATCGCCCGTCAACTCCACGTAGCGCCACGTCAGCGCGGCCTCGCACTCCGCCAACGCCTCGGGATCGCCCCAGCGCCGCAGACTCTGCTCCTGAATGTGCCCCAGCATATTGCCGATGTCCAACGCGGGGTCGCCAAGGCAGTAGAGGTCCAGATCGAGCACGTAGACGCGCTCGCAATCGATCAGCAGTTGATCGGGGTAGAAATCGCGGTGAATGCCCACAGGCCGCACAGAAGCGAGTTCGCTGGCCTGCTGCGCGCACTCCCGCCATACACGCTCAAGACGCTGCGCCAAGCGCGGTTGCTCGTTCGCGAGCGTGCTCAGCCGTTCGCGCAGGATCGCCAACTCATCGTTGATGCGATGCTCCCGACGAGGCGTCACCGCTGCGCTGTGCAGGCAAAAGGCCGCCTCCGCGATCCGCTCACTCACGGCCACCGCCGCCGATGTCTCAAGCAACTCGGTCGCCAGCACGCCCGGCACCTTGCGCTGGAGCGTCATCGCGAACTCGGGCAGCACGCCGATCGGCTCGGCGATGCACACCTGCTGGGGATTATCCTCGTGCAGGCCCGCCCGCCACAACGCCTCAAGCTGCGCGTAGGCCGAGCGTTTCAGGCCGCGCGCCCGCACCTTGCCCACCAGTGTGAGCGGTTCAACCGCGTCCTGTCCAAGCTCGTACTCCACAACCGCACGGCGACCAAGCTTGTGCCGCGTAACGCGGATAGCGCGCAATGGTCCAGCATCGGCGTGCGCAGAGCCACGCAGCAATTCCGCCAGTTTCGGCTCGATCACCGCAGGCTTCAGCACTTGGCCGAACCACGGCATCTCCGAATCGCGCACAACCGCAAACGGGTCGCTCACCGTCGGAGGGTCGCTCAGCGCTGCAACGATTCGGTTCGCGTCCCTCAACAGTTCGGCAGCCCGATCCAACAGCGCAGCCGTCTGTTCGGGCCACTGCAGATCACGCTCGCGGAACGGGTGCGGCGCGAGTTGCAACAGCGATGCTGCGGTGTACAGCGCCAGCAGATCAGGCGCGAACGACCCGCCCTCCGACTGATAGCCCGTCAACAGCGCATCGCTCAGCGCCGCCACGCGCTCCGGTGTCAAACGGCCACGCATGGCATCGCGCTCGAAATGGGCGAGACAATTACCCAGATCCGCCGCCGCATCGCCGTAGCAGGCCTGATCAAAATCGACGATCCCCACCCGTTCGCCATCGAGCAGCATCTGCCCGGCGTAACAGTCGCCGTGAATCGGCACCAGTTTGGCAGGGGCTTTCGACAGACGATCGGCGATCTGTTCGCCAAGCGTTCGCGCCTGCGCGCCAAGCTCAGGGTGAATATCGGCAACCGCCAGAGCAGCGTGAATACTCGCCAAACCAGGCGTATGCACCACGCTCGTCACCTGCGCATCGCGTTGGGCGTGCAACTGCGCCAACGCCCGCCCGACCGTTTCGAGGTCGCGCAACGGCGCATCGGCCAATCGCGCGTCGAGGCCAACGCCGAGCAGCCATTCGCTCACCACTATGCGCCGCCGATCGCTCACAGCGAGCGGCTTGGCGACCCGCAACAGGTCCGTCGATACGAAGGCGCTGGCATTGGTGCGAGCCGAGCGATAATCACCCTCGGCGTAGCACTTCAGCAGCGCGTGGCTGCCATCCGCCGCATCGAGACGGGCGACATAGCGGCGCGTCGGTTTGTAGCGCAGCCGCTGAATGTGGCTCCGCCAGAACTGCGGGTGATGTGGCAATAGCTTCTGCAGTACCTCCGGCCCGAGTTTCCTCAGCGCCTTCAACTTCGTATCGTTGGGGAAGAACACCACCGCCAACGCCAAATCGGCCAGCACCATCTGGGTGAGTCCGAACGCGCCGGGTTCGCCTAACGTGCTGCTGTACTTCGCCAGTTTAATCGAATGAGGCTGGTACGCAACCCCGTACAGATCGACCACTTGGCCATTGTGCTCGAACTGGAAGCCCGCCACGCAACTCACGCCCGGCTTGTAGCGCAGGTACGTGCTGCGCAGCGGCAGCAACGGCAGATCGGGCACACGCTCGTGGAGTAGCGCCGCCAATCGCGATGGCTCAAGCAGCGTCGCCAAGCCAGGCAGTGCGCGGTCGCGCTGCACGATCTCAGCATCAAAGGACGGGAGCATACGCCACCTCCGCCTGCAGAAGCGCAGGCTGCTCGTTGGTCTGTCGCCAATACAACTGAGCATAGCGCCCACCAAACCGCATCAACTCAGCGTGCGTCCCAGCCTCGGCGATTCGTCCACCTTCCACAAACAGAATCAGGTCGGATTGCGCGGCGTGCTGCAGATCGTGCGTGATCAGCAGCGTCGTGCGGCCCTGCGCCAAACGATCCAGCGCGCTGATCACCGTCTGCACATTCGCCGCATCAAGGCCCGTCGTCGGCTCATCGAGCAGCAAGATCGGCGCGTTGCGAATGGCGGCCCGTGCGATCGCAATGCGCTGGCGCTGGCCGTTCGAGAGCGTCGCGCCGCGCTCACCCAGGATGGTATCGTAGCCCTGCGGCAACGCCCGAATAAAGCCATCGGCGTTCGCCAAGCGCGCCGCCGCCTCCACCTGCTCGGGCGTAACGTCCTTCATCCCGAAGGCGATGTTCTCGCGCACACTGGTGGCGAACAGCATCGAATCCTGCATCACAGTGCTGATCTGGCCGCGCAGCGAAGCAAGCGTGAACTCGCGAATATCCTCACCATCAATACGCACTTTGCCCTTTTGCGGGTCGTAGAGGCGCAGCAGCAGGTTTGCGATGGTCGATTTGCCGTTGCCCGAAGGCCCGACGATCGCCACGCGCTGCCCAGGCTGCACGCTGAAATGCATGCCCCGCAAGATCGGCGTGCCCGTCTCGTAGGCGAACGACACGTGCTCGAACGACAGCGCGCCCTTGAAGGCGGGTGCGGGCTTCGCCCACGGCAGATCACGGATGTCGGGCTTCTGCTCCAGCAGATCGATCACGCGCTCGCCCGCCGCGCTGGCCTTCGCCAAACGCCCGGTGTACTTCGCCAAGTCGCGCACTGGCCGGAAGGCATTCTTCAGGTAGGTGAAGAAGATCAACAGATCGCCCGGGGTGAGCTCGCCGCGCAACGTGAGCCGCGCGCCATACCACAACACCAGTGCCGTCGCCACCGCGATAAACAGATCGACGGTGCGCTCCAGGCCCGCAGCCAAACGCTTCGAGCGCACACCTTCGCGCAGGTCCTTCTGATTCTGGCCGCTGAACGCCTGCTCGAAGAACGGCTCCAACGACAGGATCTGCACCACTTTGATCGCGCCAAGCGACTCGGAGACGGTGGACGCCAGCGCACCTTCGCGCTTGCGCTGCTTGCGGGCCACCTCCTGAATGCTCTTGCCGATGCGCATCGTCGCCAGCCAGAACAACGGCAGGGCCGCCAGCGACACCAGCGCCAACTGCCAGTGCAGCCAGAACATCACACCCAGCATGCCGATCAGCACCAGCACGTTGCCCATCAGCGGCAGCAGCGCCGTGACCGCCACCTCCTTCAACATGCCGATATCGCCGATTACCCGCATCACCAGGTCGCCGCCGCGCGCCTTGGAGTGGAACGAGAGCGACAGGCGCTGCAAATGGCTGTACACATCGCGGCGCACCTCGGTGAGCACGCGATTGCCCACCAGCGCAAAACCGACCGTGGACAAATACGCCGCCAGCGCACGCAGACCGATGATCAGCACCAAACTGATTGCCGAGAACGCCAACAGCCACGAGGGCGAGAGCGCCTCGACGAACGAGGAGCCAATGCCATCCGCTGGTGTGGTGGGGATCACGCGGTCGAACACAAACTTCAGCGGCCACGGCTCCAGCAAGCGGAACACCACCTCGGCCAGCATCGCCACCGACGAGCCTGCCACCAGCATACGTTGACGCCGAATATACGGCCAGAAACGGGAAAGAATATGTCCAAGGCCGGGCAGAGCGGCCCGGATACTTTGTGGTCGGCTCATGATCTTGCCACCTCGCGCTCGTGGGCGCGGAGCGTGGTGGAATCGGCAATCGTCACAATCCGTTGCACCACGGCATCCCAACTATGTTCGCGAAGCATCGTCTCCCGCGCCTCGCGCCCAAGTTGCGCCCGTAGTTGCGGTTGCTGGCGTAACCGCTCGATAGCATCGGCCAGCGCGACTGGATCGCCCGGCTCGCAGAGCAAACCAGTACGATCATGCTCGATCAGCGTCGCCAACTGGCCGATCTCGCTCGCCACAACCGGCAGACCCGCCGCCATGTACTCGTACACTTTCAGCGGCGAAAAATAGAAATCAGCATGGTTCGGATACGGCGCAACCGCCACATCCATCGAGGCCAACAGGCCCGGCACCGCGCTCGGATCAACGGCTCCAGTGCAATGCACCGCGCCGAGCACGCCTCGCAGGCGCAGATCATCGAGCAGATTGTCCTTCTCGGGTCCGTCACCAACGATCAACAAACGATAGTTCGCATCGTGGCAATACAACTGTGCAAACGCATCAACCAGCACCGACAAGCCATGCCACGGCTTCAGCGTGCCCACAAAGCCCACCGTAAAATGATCGCGGTGTTTCGGCAACAGCGGCTGAAGATCGGCGCGGAATCGGCTCGGATTGACGCCGTTCGGCAACACATGCACGCGCCCGAACGCCATCGGGAACTGCTCCAGGTAGCGCGCCACCTCCGCCGAAACGGCCAGCAACGCGCTCGCAGCGCCGAACACACGCTCGGCAACCTGCTGAGCCTGCGCCGGATGCACCAGGCTGCGGTGGTTGGCCTGCTCAAGGATCAACGGCGCGTTCACTTCCAGCATGCCGGGAATCGCCAAATCACGGGCGTACTCCATTCCGGCATAGCTCCACAGCGAATAGCGCTCGTAGACCATCTCGAACGGGCCAGCCGCCTCAAGCGCCGCCGCCAAATCGAGGTTCGCCGCGATCGCCGCGCGCTCGCGAGTGGCCGCATCCTGCTTGGGCAGGCGGGGCAACTGATGCACCACCACACCCGCAAGGTCCGCCGGAGCCTCGCCATCGATTCGCGCGGCGAACAACTCCACCTGCGCGCCCCGAGCGAGCAAACCGCGCACCACCTCCTGCACGTGGATGGAACTGCCCTTGCGCCCGAACACCGGCACGCCAGGGTCAGCACACACATACGCAACTCGCATTACGCCACCTCCAGAGCCAAGGAAAACGCAAGATTGCGGATCTGCGCAGCATTCTGGTGAATATCAAACGACTGCTCGATCTGCCGACGCGCCGCCCTCGCCAACGTCACGCGCAACTCCGCATCATCGAGCAGGCGGGCCAACTCCTGCGCCAAACCCTGCGAATCGTGCTGAGCGACCTGCAAGCCCGTCACGCCGTGGCGCACCACCTCGGGAATGCCCGTCACATCGGTCGAAACGCACGGCGTCCCCAGCGCCATCGCCTCCAGCAACACCGTCGGCAAACCATCGGCGTTGCTATCGCTGCCCACCACGCAGGGCGCAGCAAACACCGCCGCCTGCTGCACCAGATCGATCAGATCGCGCTGAGGCCGCGCACCAAGCATGCGAACGTACTGATGCAGCCCCAAACGCTCGATCTGCGCGTGCAACTCGGCCTCCAACTCGCCCGTGCCGACGATCTGGCACTCGAACATGCGCCCCTGCGCCGCCAAATGCGCGCAGGCATCGATCAGCACATCAAAGCCCTTCTTCTCGACCAACCGCCCGACCGAGATAATCACAGGCGGACGCTCATCCGGCGCGCGGTAGGGAAAGCGCTCCAGATCCAAACCGTTGTAAACGCGCTGCACCCGCTCTGCTGCCAAACCGTAGGTATCGCGCAGGTAATCGAGATTAAAATCGCTGACCGTGATCACCGTGGCGGCATCGCTCAACTTCTGCCGCAGATCCGCCGGATTCACGCTCTCGTGGAAAATATCCTTGGCGTGCGCCGTGAAACTGTAGGTGATCCCTGCAAAATGCGCGGCCAAACGCGCCACCGTCGTCGCCATGCTGGCGAAATGCGCGTGCAAATGGGCGATACCGTGCTGCTGCGCCATCTGCGCCAGCAACACCGCCTGATACACATCGCGGGAATCCTCGCCGTGCGCGAGCTTCAACCCCGACCACAGGCCCGGCAGCGTCTCGCTAGCCTCATCGATCGCCGACCAGAACGTCGCAGCGCGCAACCCCTCGAAGGGCAGATAGCGCACCGGAGCGCGAACCCGCGCCAAAATATCCTGAAAATGCGTATCGTTGCTTGGGCGCAGCGCGAAGATCTCGATCGGCAACCCAGCCGCCTCGTGGGCCAAAATCTCATTGACCACAAACGTCTCGGAGTAGCGCGGATATCGCTTCAGCACATAACCAATGCGCGGCGCGTCGGCGCTCATTGAAGAACCATTCAGAAACATACCAACCTCCATCAATGAAGCGCCGCAAGTTGCCCGAACTCGCGCTGCTGAACACCATCAGCCAGCGCCTCGCGTAACAACTCAGGTAAACGCGCCAAACCATTCAAATCAAGACACTCACGAGCCGAAGGAGCCGCACCGAGATCGCGGGCCAACCACGCGCTCAACGCCGCAGGCGAGAGATCGGCGGGGTGCAACATATCGCACAGCCCCAAATCGCGCAGCCGCTCGGCCCGAATCAACTGCTCGCGGCGCGGACGCACACGGGGCACAATCAAGGCATGCTTCTCGAACGAGAGCACCTCGCTCGTCGTGTTGTAGCCGCCCATCGCGATCACGCGGTCGGCGCGCTCCAGCAAGCCCGCAGGCTCATCGACAAATGACAGCACCCGCATCCGTTCATGCTGAGCAACCGCCTGCTCCAAACGCACGCGCGCCTCGGTCGGCATAAACGGCCCAGTCACCAACAGACCGTTGTAGCCCTCTGGCAGATCGGCCTGCACGAACGCCTCGGCCAACTCCATCCCATCCTGGCCGCCGCCGAGCACGCACAGCGCCAACTTGCCGGGAGGCAGATCCAACGCCGCCAACTGCTCATCGACCGTGGCCGAAACCGTGCGCATCCGCTGATCGAGATAGCCCGTGAAGCGCACCTTCGCCGCCACATCGGGGGCAAACTGGTATTCCCGAACAGCATCGTACACGCGGCGATCGCCGTACACCCACACCGCATCGTAATTGGCACGGATGCACTGCTCGTTCGCCGCACGCTGCCACTCCAAGGCCACCCGCTCAGGCTCATCAAGCACCTCGCGCAGACCCAAAATGCAGCGCGTCCTACCAGTGGCCCGCAGATACGCCAGCGCCACATCAAGTTCGCGCACAGCGCCACGAGGCACGTTATCAACAATCAGCACATCGGGCTGAAAACCCTCTAGCGCCGAACGAATCGTCTTAGCACGCAGACTGATCAGATCGGGCAACGCCACACCCAAACGCCGCGCCTGATACTCGCCATTCGCCTCTTTACGAAGCGCGGGCAACGTCAGACAATCGACATTCGGGGGCATCGCAAACGCATTCACCTGACCAGAGCCAGCGATCATCAAAATCGAAGCATGGGGAAAAGCATCGGTCAACGCCTGAGCGATCAGCAAATTGCGGCGCATATGCCCCAACCCCATCGTATCGTGCGAATACAACGCAATGCGCAACTGCCTCGAATCACTCATCATGCGGCCCAAAGCCAACGAATCGAGGCCCTGCTTCACACGATAAGACGAGAAGCGCGACTTTCGCAGACCCGAAGCCTGCTTCATATGAACAGTAGATTGGTCGATCACACTACACTCCTCAGCGCCGGGCACCATCGAAACGGCGGCTTCTGCTCAAAACTGCAAACACAGAAGCGAGAAGATGCAGAAAAATACATCGCTAACCAACGGATTTTGAAAATCGCGCAAAACCTGAGGAAAAAGAACACTATGCTATAATACGGTGCGCAACTATCCCAATCGATCTTTTCCACCCGATTGCCACCATAAATGAGGCTACTATGCTAAATGTTGAAGCCATTCGCAACGCATTTGAGCAACACTACGGAATACACCCACGGCTGATCGTCCGCGCACCGGGGCGCGTCAACCTGATCGGCGAGCATACCGACTACAACGACGGCTTCGTCTTTCCCGTCGCCATCGACTACGCCACCTACGTCGCCGCCCGCCCCCGCGAAGACAACCGCGTCCATATGGTCGCGCTCGACCTCGGGCAAGAAGACGAATTCTCCCTCGATGAGATCGAGCACAGCAGCGACCAACTATGGAGCAACTACATTCGCGGCGTCGCCAAAGGGCTCGTCGTCGCAGGACACAAACTCGGCGGCGTCGATATGCTCATCACCAGCAACGTACCGCGCGGCGCGGGGCTATCCTCCTCCGCAGCGCTCGAAGTCTCGGTCGGCTACACCTTCCAACTGCTGAATCGGCTCAACATCCTCGGCGAAGAACTCGCACTGCTGGCCCAAGGCGCCGAGAACAACTTTGTCGGCGTGCAATCGGGCATCATGGACCAATTCATCTCGGTGCTAGGCCGCGCCGACCACGCCCTGCTGCTCGACTGCCGCGACCTCACCTATCAACTTGTCCCGATCCCCGCCACCACCACCATCGTCGTCTGCGACAGCCGCGTTGAGCGCACCCTGGCAGGCTCGGCCTACAACCAGCGCCGCAAAGAATGCGACGAAGCCGTGCGCATCCTCAAGCAGTGGTACCCCAAAATTCTGGCGCTGCGCGACGTCACACTCGAACAATTCCGGGAGCACGAGAACGACCTGCCCGAGCCAGTGCGCGCCCGTGCCCGCCACGTCATCAGCGAAAACGAACGGGCCGTCAAAGGCGCCGCCGCCCTTCAAGCGGGCGACGTGGCCACCTTCGGCCAACTGATGAACGAATCGCACGCCAGCCTGCGCGACGACTACGAAGTCAGCGTCAACGAACTCGACGTACTCGTCGCCGCCGCCCAAGCCGTGCCAGGCTGCTACGGCTCGCGGCTCACCGGCGCAGGCTTCGGCGGCTGCACCGTCAGCCTCGTCGAGCAGAGCGCCGTCGAACGCTTCAAGCAAGAAGTCGCCGCCGCCTACACCGCTCAAACCGGGCGCACCGCCACCATCTACGCCTGCCGCGCCAGCGACGGCGTAGGCCGCGCCCTGCCGGAATAACGCACCCCAACGCCAACACGCCCTCGACTCACCATCGAGGGCGTGTGCGGACACTGAGTCTGACAAGGTGACTGGATGAGTCGGTGACTCGGTGAAACCCCCATCAACTGGGCAGCACAGCCAATTGCCACCACAAACCGCACCGTATTACGCACTGTTTTTTGGGAAAAGAAAGCGCAGCCGCGCTGCACCGCCCGTCGCTACGGGCCAACAACGTCGTGCACAACGTGTGCGCGCTCGGACAGCGATGGCGCTGACGCGCCACAACGCGCGCACTTTAGCGCAGCTCCGCAGCGCATGGCTGCGCCGCTCAATCGTGACAAGGTGACCAGGTGACCCGGTGACCCGGTGAACAACACAAGATCACGCTGCCATACACACAAACAACGAAAAAGCAGACCACACTGCCAATCGCCACCGAGCGTGTACCCGCACCATCACCCCTGACGTACGACAAGGCATAACCACGGGCGCATCTCACAAGGCTGCCTTCCACTTTGGGGACCAGGGGCATTCGCCCCTGGTCGGGGTTTCCAAAGGGCCGCGACCGGCCCTTTGGGCCTGCGCAGCAGCCTACGCCCTCGTGCGTACTCATCCTCCCGCCGAATGGTGCATCTCACATCTACAAGGCGACAGGGTAACACAGCGACTTGGTGACTTAATAAAACCTGAAACGAGCAGACCACACTGCCAATCGCCACCGAGCGTGTACCCACACCATCACCCCCGACGTACGACAAGGCATAACCACGGGCGCATCTCGCGAGGCTGCCTTCCACTTTGGGGTCCAGGGGCTTTCGCCCCTGGTCGCGGTTTCCAAAGGGCCGCGACCGGCCCTTTGGGCCTGCGCAGCAGCCTACGCCCTCGTGAGGACTCGCCCGCTCGCCGAATGGCGCATCCTACGCTATAGCAAACACAAAAATCTGTGAAATCTGTGGATGCACCCAACCCTCTGCAACGCACGCCCTCATCAAGTACAATACCCCCAACATTTAACACAAACTTAAACAACACACCCTACACTCTAATCACAAACAAATCAAATGTAGGAAACAAACACCAATGGCAAGCATACTACTCGTAGAAGACGACCCAACCCTCTCAGAAACACTACGCTACAACCTTGAACGCGAAGGCTACCGCGTCTACACCGCAGGCGACGGCATCCAAGCCCTCGAACTCGCCCGCCGCGAACACCCCGACATGCTCCTGCTCGACGTGATGCTACCGCGCCTCGACGGCTTCTCCGTCTGCCGCATCCTGCGCCAAGAGAGCGACGTGCCCATCCTGATGCTCACCGCCCGCCAAGACGAGATCGACCGCATCGCTGGCCTCGAACTCGGCGCCGACGACTACGTCTCCAAACCCTTCAGCCTGGGCGAACTGCTGGCCCGCGTGCGAGCCATCATGCGCCGCTCCGACCGCCAACCAATCGGCAGCCGCGAGATCTTCGAAGCGGGCGAACTCAAACTCGACACCGGCTCGCGGCGCGTTTGGCGCGACAACATCGAAATCACGCTCGCCCAAAAGGAGTTCGACCTGCTCGCCTGCCTGGTGCGCAACCGAGGCATGGCCCTCTCGCGCGACGTGCTGCTCGAACGCGTCTGGGGCTACGACTTCGCAGGCGACAACCGCACCGTCGATGTCCACATCCGCTGGCTGCGCGAGAAGATCGAAGCCGACCCGAGCCACCCGACATACATCCAAACCGTGCGGGGCATCGGCTACCGCTTCGAAGTACCCACCTAACCAGCAGGTTACACACACCCTATGACCACACTCAACGTGATCCTGCTATTGGCCCTCACAGCCGCCCTCGGTTGGGGTTGGTGGCTGTATCGTCGTCTCCAAATCGCCGAACAGCGCGAACCACCGCCGATCGAACAATTCACACCCGTCTTTCACGCCAGCGCCCAAGCGCTCGACGTGGGGCTGATCGTGCTCGACCGCCACTGCACCATCAACTACCTCAACTCCAAGGCCGAAGCACTGCTCGACACCACTAACAGCCTCGCCATCGGCCAAAGCTTCATCTCCATCATCCGCGACTACGAAGCCGACGCGCAGATCAACCAAGCCCTGCGCGACAACCATCCCCGCGACATGCTGCTCAAACCGTTGCTCACGGGCAAACACCTGCAACTGCGCATCTTCCCCTTCAACAACGAAGTGATGCGTGGGGCCGTGCTCAGCCTGCGCGACATCACACAGATCACCATGCTCGAACGGGCGCGGCGCGATATGGTCGCCAACGTCTCGCACGAACTGCGCACACCGCTCGCCTCCATCAAACTGCTGGTCGAAACGCTGCAAACCGAGCCGCCGCCCGAACTCGCCCAGCGCATGCTCTCGCAGATGGCGCAGGAAGTCGATGCCGTCACCCAACTGGTAGACGAACTGCACGAACTCTCGCAGATCGAATCAGGGCGCGTGGCCCTCAAACTCGCGCCAACCGAGCTAGAACCGCTCATCACCCACACCATCGAGCGTATCCAGCCGCAAGCGCAGCGCAAAGGGCTCACCATCAGCGCGCACCTGCCGCCGAACCTGCCACCGGTCCTGATTGACTCGCAGCGCGTGGGCCAAGTGCTACTGAACCTGCTCCACAACGCCGTCAAATTCACCACAACGGGCGAGATCAGCGTCCAAGCGCAACGCATCACCGTCGGTGCAGAGGCACAATGCATAGAGCCTCCAGCGCTCGACATCCCCCACACGCTTGCGCCGGGCGACTGGATGCTCGTGCAGGTGAGCGACTCGGGCATCGGTATCCCCAAGGAAGAACTGCCGCGCATCTTCGAGCGCTTCTACAAAGTCGATCGGGCGCGCACCCGCAACGCCAGCGGCACCGGCTTAGGCCTCGCCATCGCCAAACACCTGATCGAAGGGCACGGCGGCTGCATCTGGGCCACCAGCATAGAAGGCGCGGGCTCCACCTTCTACGTCGCGCTTCCGCTGGCCTAAACGCCCCATCAAAACACAAAAGCGCCCCGATCCCGAGGATCGGAGCGCATCTGCGAAACAACAACCACCTAGAGCGACGGCCACACCGCCAACTTCGTCTTGACCCGCTTGATCACCTCATCCGTAAACTCGGTGGTCGTCGCGTGGCCCTGCAAGTCCGAAGTGCGAATGCCGTCATACACCGCCTCGAACACCGATTCCGAGATCGCGCGGCTCGCCAGCGCACCCTTGTCGTCGATCGTGGAGAGCAACGAAGCGCCCGCCAAAATCATCGCCATCGGGTTCGCGATATTCTTGCCCTGCAACGAAGGAGCCGTGCCGTGCGGCGCCTCGGCCATCACCACACGCTGATTCCAATCATCGTCGAAGCTAATCAGCAGCGACTCCGAACCAGCGATCGAACCAAACATCTGCAACACCAAATCGCTCAAGCAGTCGCCGTCGCGGTTGAGCGCAGGGATCACCAGCGCCTCGCCCGTGTTGGCCATCAGCAGCGCATAGGTCGCGTCGATCAACTGCGGCTCGTAGCGCACCCCCGGATACCGAGCAGCGGCGGCGTCCATCTCCTCCTTCAGCATCCCCTCGTAGACGGGGCTGACCGTGTACTTGGGCCCACCAAAGACCTTGCCGCCAATGCGCTGGGCGTAGATGAACGAATACTCGGCCACCGCCCGACAATTGCGGCGCGTCACCTTCTCGGTGCGGCAAGCCACCTCATCCAGGCCCTCGCCCTCGCGCCACTCCTGCGCACCGTAGGCATCGCCCACCGCCATGCGAATCACAGCGATCGGCGCGTGCACACCGCCAACCGGGCGCACACCCGGGATACGGCGACCCGTGCGCACAATCACCGTACCATTGATTCGCTCGCGCAGAATCGCATTCGGGCTGCCAACATCACCCTTGATCTCGGGCGTGATAGTCGCCGCCTTCAAGCCACGGCCCACCTCGGCCATGCGATCAGCGGCCTCGTAAACAATCTGATTTTTTGTTGCGCGGCGCTTCTCCAAACTCAGGTCGAAGCGCTCGAATGCTACATCAACACCAGTCACTGCCGGATCAAGCACGCGTAGCGACTCCTCCAGCAATTCCTGGCCAGTTTGATCGCCCTCTAAAACGACGATGGTTGTTGTCATCGCTTACTCACTTTCCTACCGATAGTTCAAGTCTAGGATGTATTCCTAAGCGTTTTGCACCAGTATACCCTATTTCGCCCCATGCTGGTTGCAACGCCAACCAGGCTCAAGTATAATGCCGCGTATTCAGCCACCCGCGAGGACGAAGCCCATGTCACTTGAGGAAGAACTGCGCACCAAAGCCCAGGAGCTTTTTATTGGCGATTATCGGCGGCATATCCTGTTGTGCGCCGACGCCAGCGAGCCGAAATGCGCACCACAAGCGGCCAGCATCGAATCGTGGAACTACCTCAAGCGCCGCCTCAAGCAGCTCAACCTCTCCTTAGCGAGCGCTGGAGTCTACCGCAGCAAAGTGAACTGCCTGCGCGTCTGCAAACACGGCCCAATAGCCGTGGTTTACCCCGAAGGCGTGTGGTATCACTCCTGCACACCCGAAGTGCTCGAAGAAATCATCCAACAGCATCTGATCGGCGGTAGCGTCGTCGAAAAATATGTTTTTGCACGCAACCCACTCGATTCAAATGCGATCACTCATCAACCATCATCACAAGAGGCATAAAAAAACTTACACATTCACATACAAACATCCACAATCCCACATCTTCAATCGAGCCTCTCATCGCAGAAAATACTACATACCGTCATAGCGATCAATCCGCCAATAATCGAGCAATATGTCAACAGTAGCAACGAATCTTGGCATTTTACTTGAAATAATACATCCAGATCGTGTATAATAACGTAGTATTATGTGAAGCACTTCATGTGCCAGCGCGAACTTGTAAAATGTTGCAGGATGCTGCTCAATTAGAAAATCGTATCGAAGCAATGGTCTCTCAGAACCCGAGCGCAGAGAAACATCTGCACACACAGATCCGAATCGCAACTCGGCGTTTTGTTTCGATAAAAAGCAATTCTCCTACGTTCATATAACCAAATACATGGCAACGGAAGTGTAACGATCGGCTTGCACGTCCAGGGATGGAAGGTCAGGTTCGAATCCTGGCGTTGCCACCACACCAAACAAAACGCGGCCCCGAACAACTCGGAGCCGCGTTTGTGTACGTCGTATTGTGATTTTAGGCTGTCGATGTACTCTTAGACGACGAAGCATTGTTCCCAGCAGCCAACGCGATCTTCAACACCTCGTCCATCGACGAAACTGGGATCAGCGTCAGATCCTGGCGCACCTTCTCCGGCAACTCGACGATATCCTTGGCGTTATCCTTGGGCAAGATGAAGGTCTTGATGCCAGCACGATGCGCCGCCAGCGTCTTCTCCTTCAAGCCACCGATCGGCAACACCTTGCCGCGCAGCGTCACCTCACCCGTCATCGCCACATCGCGCCGCACCGGACGCCCCGTCATCGCCGAGATCAGCGCCGTTGTCAGCGTGATACCCGCCGACGGGCCATCCTTCGGCACCGCACCCTCAGGAATATGAATATGGATGTTGTGCTCCTCGAAGTATTTCGGATCAACACCCAATGCCTCGGCCTTGAACCGCGCATACGACATCGCAGCCTGAGCCGATTCCTTCATCACATCGCCGAGTTGACCCGTAAGCTGCAAGTTGCCCTTGCCGCGCACCGGCAACACCTCGATCGAGAGCGTATCGCCACCGGTCGTCGTCCAAGCCACGCCCGTCGCCACGCCGATCTCGTCCTGCTCCTCGGCCAAACCGTAGGTGTAGCGCTCGGGCCCAAGGTACGTCGGAATATCATCGACATCGATCACATAGTTCGGCACCTCGGTCCCCTCGTCGGCAGCCGCCGCCACCTTACGAGCGACCTTGCGGCACAGGCTCGCCACCTCGCGCTCGAGGTTACGCACACCAGCCTCGCGGGTGTATTCGCGTATCAACTTCACGGCAGCGGCATCGGTGAGCTTGAACTGCTCCTCGGCCAAACCGTGAAACTCGCGCTGCTTGGGCACCAAGAAGCCCTGCGCAATGCCGAGCTTCTCATCCTCGGTGTACCCGCCGATCTCAATGATCTCCATACGGTCGCGCAATGGGCCAGGGATCGGCTCCAACTGGTTGGCCGTCGCAATGAAGATCACCTGCGAGAGATCGTAGGGGATCTCCAGGTAGTGATCCGAGAACGTGCTGTTCTGCTCGGGGTCCAACACCTCAAGCAGCGCCGACGTCGGGTCGCCACGGAAGTCCTGGCCTACCTTATCGACCTCATCGAGGATGTAGACCGGGTAGCGCGACTTCGCCGTCTTCATGCCTTGGATGATGCGGCCAGGCAGCGCACCGATGTAGGTGCGGCGATGGCCACGGATCTCGGCCTCATCGCGGATGCCACCGAGCGACGTGCGCACAAACTGGCGGCCCAACGCACGAGCGATCGAGCGACCGAGCGACGTCTTACCAACTCCGGGCGGGCCGACCAAACACAGGATCGGCGAGCGCATCTTGTTCCCGGCGAGCTTACGCACCGCCAGGTATTCCAGCAAGCGCTCCTTGACCTTCTCCAGACCGAAGTGATCCTGATCCAACACCGCCTGAGCTTGCGCAAGGCTGATCTCGGGCAATTCCTCCTCAGCCCACGGCAAATTCAAGATCCAGTCGAGGTAGGTGCGGATCACACCAGCCTCGGGGCTATTCATCCCCTGCTGAGCTAGGCGCTTCAACTCGTGCGTCGCCTGCTCTTTGACATAGTCGGGAGCGTTGAGCTCGGCGATCTTGCGGCGCAGTTCGTCGATGGGATCGTCGCTATCCTCGTCCTCACCGAGTTCGCGCCGAATCACCCGCATCTGCTCGCGCAAGAAGTACTCGCGCTGGCTCTGATCCAAGACCTCTTTGGTATCCTGCTGGATCTTCTGACGCAGCTTCAGCAGTTCGAGCTGGCGGGCGAGCAGCAAATACGCTTTGCGCAAACGCTCGATCGGCTCAAGCTCGTTCAGGATATCGAGACGCTCGGTGAACTCGAACGACGGAGCAACCGTCACAATATCGGCCAAATGACCAGGCTTATCGATACGATGCACGAAAGCGACAGCATCCTGCGGCACCTCACCAAGGTAATCCACAAACTCATCGACCTGTTGCTTGACGGTCTCCATCAGCGCTTCGATCTCCATGCCAACCGGCTCGGCATCGACCACAGCGCGGCAGCGCACCCGATAGAACGGGTCGCTCTGAATAGCCTCGCCAAGCAACGCGCGCGTCAAACCTTCGAGAATGATTCGCACGGTGCCATCGGGGAGTTTGATGAATTCCTCCAGGCGCGCAATCACACCAACGCGTGGAAGCTGTTGACGCTGGCCGCTCTTATAACCTTCGATCTCATCTTCCGAGACGAAGATCAGCAGCACCTCCTGGTCTTCTTCCCACGCCCGCTCCATAGCACGGTAGGATTTGCCCTGCCCAACCTGAAGCGGAACGGTCATGTGAGGCATAATAACCATTTCGCCTAACACAACCAAAGGTAATTCACGATCAAACGTCTCTGCAGTCTTGTTCGACTGGGAAAGACGCTCGATGGAGGATTCAACTTTCTGGCTCATCTGTATTCCTCACTTCTCAGACGCGCGGCGTCTGGATGTTGTCCAGCGAAGCAAGTCAATAATCGCTTGTTCCTTCTGTATGCCGCATTTACATGGTACCACAACTTGAGCCACATGAAGCTGAACATCTACTGAGGCGCTACATGCTCTCTACAATATACAACGATCAAAATGGGGATATGGTGCGGATCCTGCCTACAAATATTGCTTTGCTAGCGAGTGATTTTGAGGTTATTCGTAGGCCTCAACAGCACGTTGCATGCCGTTCAGTAGAGCGCTCAGCGAAGCCTGCAAAGCGTTGATTTCATGCTCGGCAAGATGGGCAAGCGCTTGGTGTATCGCCTGACGACGAGCTTCGCGAATATGTGCAAGGAGTGCACGCCCTTCGTCAGTCACCGTGACCATGACTTGGCGTCTATCGCCCTCTGGCCTGATCCTCGCCACAAGGCGCTTTTCTAATAACCGATCAACAACACCCGTTAACGACGCCGCCGATTGTTGCGTTGCCCTCGCCAATTCAGACATTTTGCATTCATCATCACGATGACTTAAATGCAAAAGTGTATAAAATTGTGGGATCGTTAATTCACACCGTTCTTCTGACAAAATATGTAAAAAATGCCGCTGTCCAAGCCAACCAAGTTCTAAAATCAACTGCTCAATTTGATCAAATGGTTCTACGCCCAGACTTCCGCCGTTCATGCGAGGCCTCCATCTAACGTTGGGCAATCAAGACCATCGTCATTTTATTGCGCAAACAGGCATCAGAGGTACTCATAAATATTGATATTTTAGAGTATTGATTATATCACGCGGCCACCCCTCCGTCAAAGCTTTTTCATTACAGCCCTGGCAACATTCCGATCACATCTTGCCTGTTACAAGCGCATAAGCAAGCGATATTATACAAAAACAATTATTCTATGGGCCGCCGAGGTAGACGATATGGCTTATTCCATTTTGATCGTCGATGACGAGTCCAATCAGCGTCTTATGATCGAACAAGCGCTGCGTTCGCTTGGCGATGATTGGCAATTCTCGACAGCCTCCTCCGGGCATGAAGCATTGGCGGTCCTAGAAGGCCCTCAGCCCGATCTGATCATCACCGATTATCACATGCCGATGATGAACGGGATCGAGCTGATCCAACAGATCCGCGCCCGTTTTGCGTGCGCCCGTATCATCCTGATCACCGCTTACAGCTCCCCCGAGCTATCCGACGAGGCCCAGCATTTGGGCGTCAACCACTATCTCACCAAGCCCGTTTCACTCTCGGAGCTACGCCACCTCACGAGCAGCGTCCTAGCGGAATCATAGCGCGCTCAGGTCTCCAACGGCGGGCAGGCCGCCAGCCGCACTGGCCTGCGTAACCGCCCGCGTAATGGCGATCGCTAGCACATCGGCTGCAATCGCGCCCAACACGGTGAGGTGCGGTCCCGCCTGTCGCCCGGTCGCCAAAGCAAAGACAAGGTCGCCATCGAACGGCGTGTGTACGGGCTGAATGGTGCGTGGCAACGCGGTTTGCGCCATACGGGCGAGTTTGTTCACCTCGGTTTTCGTGAGCCGCGCATTGGTCGCTACCACCGCCAAAGTGGTGTTGCTGCCAGCCGGTCGCACCTGCATCGCAGCTTGATAGGCGGGCTGACGCAGCAAATGACGCGCCTCTAGCATGGTGTTCGGCTGCTGCGGGTCGCGCGTACCCGCCAGCATGCCACCCGTTTCTGGGTCGCGCACCTCGCCCCACGCATTGCAGACAGCTAAAGCGCCCACCACAGTGCCATCGGCCAGCGTCTCGCTCCACGTACCGATGCCGCTCTTAGTGGCCGATGCCAAGCCCAAAAGTTTGCCGACCGTCGCGCCCGCGCCAGCGCCCACGCACCCCTCGGGCACGTGCGTGCTGGCCTGCGCACACGCCGTGTAGCCCATCTCTGCATCGGGCCAGCGATCAGCGCGTCCGCAGCCCAGATCGAAGATCACGGCGGCGGGCACAATCGGCACAACACCATACGGCGTTGCAAACCCGATCGAGCGTTCGCGCAACCATTCGGCCACCCCGTTCGCGGTGCCCAAGCCGTGCGCGCTCCCACCACACAGCGTGATCGCGTGCACCACCGAAACCTCGGCGGTTGGCGAGAGCAGATCGGTCTCGCGGGTGCCGGGTGCGCCACCACGCACATCAATACCGCCAACTGCACCATCCTCTGCCAGGATCACAGTGCAGCCGGTCAGCGCTTCGAGATCGTGCGCGTGACCAACACGTATCCCAGGCACATCGGTGATCGCAGGGGACATCGTTTCACCTCACCAATACGCTTTAAACATCAATCGAGGACCAGCACAAGCTGATCCTCGATCGAATTGTCGAACGCGTTTCATTAATGTTCGTAGAGATCGAGCGCTTGCTCCGTGGTACGATGCCGATGATAATTAGCGCGTATCACGCTGCCCGAGCCATCGTCGCCACAGTACGGGCAGACTGACCATGTCAGATCGACCACGCGATCGCAGGAGCTGCAGCGGCGGCGCAACGTGGTGAGGCAGTGCGGGCACATAATAAATTCGGGTTCGATGCCACGTTGGCAGTGCGGACAGACATATTTCTCTTCGAGATCGCGCCGGAGGTACTCTTCCTCCAAAGTGCGCTCGTACTTTTCAGCGAGGGTGCGGTGAGGGCGCAGAATGAGGTGCAACACGAGGCCCGCGAAGGGCAGCAGCAGCGCCAGCGAAACAGCGAGCACCTGCACTACCACATCTTCACTGCGCGAGTGAATATCGCGGTACGTCCAGAGCACCGAGGCGGCCCATAACAGCACTGTATACGCGGCTATCGCCCAGCCGATCACTTGGAGGATCGGCTGTAAGTTTGTCAGTATCGAGCTAAAATCCAAAACCAAGCTCCTTCAGCGAGGGTTTACACGGGCCACGTGTGCGCCCGTTGGGTGTATTTTCTGCCTACTCCGACGAAATGTCAACGCTTTAATTCTGACAACTGGCTGAAATCGCGTAGGATGGTGTCAGGGCGGGTTGTAGGCATCAAAAGATCAAACAGCACATGCTGTCTGATCTGCAGTGATCACGAGATATTCGGCTCATCGCCAGATGTGGTGGATGCAGCGCTAGAGCCGCACCGCGTCATCGGCCTTGAGCACAAAAATAGTAGCGCCGCCGACCTGCACTTCAACAGGGACTGGCGGGTAGAACTCGCCCGATTCGGCAACTGGTGGTAACGGCGAGACGTAGCGGGTGCGGGTATAGCAGTGCTCGCGGATGGTGCGAAGGAGCGGATCAACGACATGATCCTCGACTGCGATCAACAGCGTCACATTCCCCTCGCGCAAAAAACCACCCTCGCTACTGATACGGGTAACACGATGACCTTGGGCTGTCAGCGCTTCAAGCAACTCCCCAGCATCCTGCCGCTGGACAACAGCGATAACCAGTTTCATATTGCGTCCTTCAAGGTGTCCGAAAAGCGAGCAAGAACGGTGATCGCGGCTGCGACCAAGCTCCTATTAAAACGACACCGCTATAAGGCAATCTTACGGTAGCGCTTCGAGCATACGGATATGCTCAAGCCAAGGCGCTACAGCCGCCTCAATCTCTTCTGCAAGGATCTCAACAGGTTGCCGCGCATCGAAGCTACGCCAGCGCCCGGGTTCCTGAGTGATCAACTCTCGATACCCAGCGACCACGCGCTGATGATACGCGAGATCGCGCGCATCGAGGCGATTCCACTCGACCGACGACTGCTCGTTGGGGCGTCGCCCAACCACGGCGGTCAGTTCGCCAACACCACGCTGCTCGCGATTATGGCGCCGCTTCCGTTCGATGCCTTCTTCAGCACTCAGATCGAGGTATATGGTTAGATCGGGCAACAGACCACCAGTGGCAATTGCGGTGATCTCACGCAGTTCATTGAGATCGCGACCCAAACCATAGCCTTGGTGAGCATAGGTTGAATCGGCATACCGATCGCAGAGCACAATGCCGCCTTGATCGAGATAAGGCTGGATGACCTGGCTCACCAGTTGTGCCCGCGCCGCCGAGAACAAGAGGGTTTCTGTCGTCGGGGCCATCTCGGTATGCTGCAGATCGAGGACGATCCGCCGAATCATATCGCTGATGCGGGTACCACCAGGCTCACGGACTAAAATCACGGGGTAATGCCGCGCATGCAAATGCTCGTACAGCAAGCGCGCTTGAGTGCTTTTTCCGCTGCCCTCAGGCCCTTCGAATGTAATGAACAGGCTCATACCATATACACAGTGCGGCTCTTTCGCCGCCTATCATACCATAGATATCTACTGTGCGTGCAAAAGATCGCAACCTCTTGCACGCACAGCGCCAACATACCGCACGAGCTTCGCCTAACGGAAGATCTTCACGCGGCGGTGAGGCTCGCGCCCATAGCTCTCGGAGCGAACATTATACTGTTCGGCGATTTGATGCTGTAGACGCCGAATAAAATTGCTTCGAGGAGCCAACTCTACAGCTTGCAACTCACCATTCAGCAACTGCGTTACTGCATCCTCGGCCTCTAGGCGGGCCTCCTGCTCCTCGCTGCTACGTCCGAACCGCGTAACCCGGAACTCATCGGCAGCGCCAATCCCAAACACATCGGCCAACTGGCGCTCCATCTGAGTGATGGTATTGCCACGCAGCACATAGATCGGCACGCCGCGTTCCTCAGCCTCGCGCATGCGGTGCGATCCTTGGCGATAGTAGTTTTTGACCGTCATCACCATCGTCGCCTCGTTCATATCGCGCACAATCGTGGCGGGCACTTGCAGGTTCGCGATCGCACGCTCCAAGCGCTCGCGCCCGATCCCAAATGGATAGATGCGCTGCGGCTGCATGCCTCCCGATGGCGCAGGGGGCGGCGCAGTGCGATGATCGCGGCTGCGTCCATTGGAGACGACGCGCTCGCGTTCACGCTCCCGTGGGCGCTCGCGTTGACTCTGCTGCGCCCGCCGTGCGCCATAGCCTTGCTGAGGACCATTCGGTGGGTTGAGTTCGCGAACGACCGCCTCGATGTGAATTTGCCCATCGGCATCGCGCTGGCGAAGTTCAGCGTTCGGGTCCTCGCCACGCAGCAGGCTATCGACAGCGCTAGCCACATCGAGATACACGATCACCCGATCGTAGCGCTGAATCTCCACCAACACATCGAAGGTTGGCGGCGCCTTCCGTTCGAGCACCGTCTTCTGCGTCCCACGGCGACGAGCCTCATCGTCTCCGAGCGTTACGGCCTGAATACCGCCGACCAAATCGGAGAGCGTGGGGTTAACCATCAAGTTATCGAGCGTGTTACCGTGGGCCGTGCCGATCAGTTGCACGCCGCGCTCGGCGATCGTGCGGGCGGCCTGTGCCTCAAGCTCCGTGCCGATCTCGTCGATCACGATCACCTCGGGCATATGATTCTCGACCGCCTCGATCATCACGTTATGCTGCTCGGAGGGGCGAGGCACCTGCATACGACGAGCGCGCCCAATGCCGGGATGCGGAATATCGCCATCGCCAGCGATCTCGTTCGAGGTATCGACGATCACCACGCGCTTGCGGAGTTCCTCGGCCTCGACACGAGCCGCCTCGCGCAGCAAGGTCGTTTTGCCGACACCCGGCTTGCCGAGCAGCAGCATGCTCTTGCCCGACTCGATCAAATCTCGCAAGATCGTGATAGTGCCGTACACCGCACGCCCGACGCGGCAGGTCAAGCCGATCGCCTTGCCGGCGCGGTTGCGGATCACTGAAATACGGTGCAACGTGCGGGGGATACCTGCACGGTTATCTTCGCCGAACGAGCCGATCCGCGTGATCACATAATCGATATCATCTTGCGTGATCTCGCGATCGCTCAGAAACCGTTCGTGACCACGATATCGAGCCTCGGGGAGCCGACCAAGATCCATGATGATCTCAATCAAATCCTCCTTATCATCGGGAGCTTGTTCTATCGCCTGTTGTATATGCAACGGCAGAGTTGCAAGCAGCAGATCGATGTTACTTGTGATATCGCGTTGTTCTGACATAACGCCTCACCTTCTCGCTACGCGAGGTGATCGTCGGGATAGGCGCACGAGGCTCAGTTGAAACTTCGCGCACGGGCATGAGGAACGAGCGCCGTGCGGTCTCGGTTGTTTGTTTCAGGAGCAGCGCCTGCTCGCCGATTGGCTGGAACCCAAGGTCTGTGGCTGGCACAAGCAATTCGCGTTGATATTCGCGAAGCAGCAGATAGACCGGTAATGTATCGGAAATCTGGCCCAGACCAAACCGCAAGATATCTGTTGTAATTGCACGCGTCTCCGGTTTCACTAATAGCAGCAGAACATGTGCCGCTGAGCCGCTCGTAAGATGCAGATACGCATCAAGGTCATCTGGCGGGCCGAGCACCCACGCGCGGGGGCGCAACCGACGCCAGGTACGACCAAGCGGCAACATCCAATCGCGGGCGACGCGGGCCTCGGCCTGTTGAACGCTGTGGGGAGTGAGCGCGCCGTACAGCTTATGGATGGCCCAGGCATCGCGGCGAGATTGCGGTCGCATTGGCGCAATCGTGGTACCCTGATCCCAATCGGGGCCTTCCAGCAGCATGACGGTTTGATGGGTATAGGTCGTGAAGCCCAACTGGCGGAAGATCTCGCGCAATTCGTCGTGGCGTTGGGAAAGCGCCGCGTACAATCGTTGAATGCGATGTTGCGCGGCGTTGGCGCAGAGCTGTTCGAGCAGGCGGAACCAAATATCAGCATCGGAGGGCGTGCCCTGTGGCTCGCCATAGGCCGATAGCATTACGATATCCTGTTCGGGCTGGCCATTGCGCCCGACGGCTTGGATCGCCGCTCGCGAACCACGGTCGCGGTAGATAAACGTAGCCCCGTCGTACCAGCTACCTTCGATCAGCGTGCGCAAGCCAAACCAAAACGGACGATGCGGCTGAGCCAACATCGACGCGTTGTACAACATCACTTGGCTGCGCGGTTTACGTCGCAGTAATAATAAATCGCCGAGTGTGAGGGGTCGTATCATATGTACAGTTATGAGTTCTCAGTTCTGAATGATGAGATCAAGGTGTGTTACAACGCTCACCACTCAGAACTCACCACTCATAACTCTAAAAAATACCGATGAAAACGATCATCGTTGGTTAGCTCGGGATGAAAGGCCGTTGCAAGCATACGGCCTTGCTGAGCCGCGACAATACGTCCATCATCGAGCGTTGCCAGTATATCGACATTAGACCCAGGCGATTCGATCAGCGGTGCGCGAATAAACACAGCACGGAGCGGTTCTTCACCGAGTTGGGGGATCGTCAAATCGGTCTCAAAACTGTCGAGTTGGCGACCAAATGCATTCCGACGCGCGGTTATGTCCATCAATTCGAGGGACGGTTGCCCTTCGGGCCGTCCTTCGGCGATTCGCTTTGCCATAAGGATCGCGCCAGCGCATGTACCCCACAACGGCATACCCTGCTTGGCTCGTTCACGAATAGGTTCTAGCAACTCATACAGCACCAACAGCTTACCGATCGTGGTGCTTTCACCGCCTGGAATAATAAGACGCTCAACCTGCTCTAAATGTTTCGGCAAACGTACCTGCTGAACAGGAACACCGATCTGTTTGAGAATAGCCTCGTGCTCACGGAACGCGCCCTGGAGGGCTAAAATACCTACTGTCATATGTGTGTATTGATGAACGATCGAGTTCTCAGCGGGCCAAACGCTGCGCTCGCCTGCCGAGAACTCAAACGTAATGGTATTACCAGCCGCGCTTTGCCATGAGCTGATCGGCAGGAATATCGCTAATGTTAATGCCAACCATCGGCTCACCCAGACCACGGCTCACCTTGGCGATGATATCCGGGTCGTTGTAGTGGGTGGTCGCCTCAACGATCGCGCGAGCGCGCTTCTCGGGATCGCCCGACTTGAAGATGCCCGAACCGACGAACACGCCATCGACGCCCAACTGCATCATCAGCGCGGCATCGGCGGGGGTTGCGATGCCACCAGCGGCGAAGTTGACCACCGGGAGCTTACCGGTCTCGGCGACTTGGCGCACGAGCTCGTAGGGCACCCGGAAGTTCTTGGCGGCGGTGAACAACTCATCCTCGTCCATCGATTGCAAGCGGCGGACATCCGCGTAGACGGCGCGTGCGTGGCGCACAGCCTCGACGACGTTGCCCGTGCCAGCCTCGCCCTTGGTGCGCAGCATAGCGGCACCCTCGGCGACGCGGCGCAATGCCTCGCCGATATCGCGGCAGCCACACACAAACGGCACTTTAAATTTATGCTTATTGATGTGGTGCTCATCGTCGGCGGGGGTGAGCACTTCACTCTCGTCGATATAATCGATACCAATCGCTTCAAGCACTTGGGCTTCAACGAAATGGCCGATGCGAGCTTTGGCCATAACGGGGATGGTTACGGCCTCCATGATCTCTAGGATCAGTTCTGGGTCGCTCATCCGCGCGACGCCACCCTGAGCGCGAATATCAGCCGGGACGCGCTCCAAAGCCATCACAGCCACTGCGCCAGCAGCCTCGGCGATACGAGCTTGCTCAGCGGTGACGACATCCATGATCACGCCGCCTTTGAGCATTTGCGCAAGGCCCGCTTTTGTCGTCCAGGTTGATGTATCCATAAGGGCTCCTCGATTATTGATGTGGTTATGGTTGCAGCGACTATTGTACCATAACGGTTCTAGCGCGGCAAAGAGACATTTCGCGTCATTACCTAGGACAATTCGTCTTTATAGTGCGAAATGAGCTATTTAGAATAACAAGAAACCGGGGATGCGATAGTTCGCATACTCCCGGTTGTCCTGTTGTTTTCCCTACGATGTAGGACAATCCTTAGCGGCCAAAGCGCTTGGCGACCTCAGCCCAGTTGACGGTATTCCACCAGGCTTCGAGGTACTTCGGTCGCAGGTTCTGGTACTTGAGGTAGTAGGCGTGCTCCCACACATCGACGCCCAGCAGCGGGGTCAGACCCTGCATGAGCGGGCTATCCTGGTTGGCGGTGCTGATCACCTGCAGGTTGCCATCCTTATCGCTGACGAGCCAGGCCCAGCCGCTGCCGAATCGCTTGGCACCGGCATCGTTGACCTTGGCCTTGAGCGTGGCGAGGTCGCCGAAGATCTTATTGATGGCATCGGCCAGGGCGCCGGTGGGCTCGCCACCACCGTTCGGGCCCATGATCTCCCAGAACAGCGTGTGGTTCGCGTGGCCACCACCGTTGTTGATCACCGCCTGGCGGATCGACTCAGGCACATCGTTGATGTTGCGCAGGATCTCCTCGATCGAGGCGCTCTGGAGCGAGGCGTGGCCTTCGAGGGCTGCGTTCAGGTTATTCACATAGGTGGCGTGATGCTTGTCGTGGTGGATCTGCATCGTCTGGGTATCGATATGGGGTTCCAACGCACTGTAGTCGTAGGGTAGCGGCGGTAATGTGAAAGCCATAAGATCCTCCTTAACACTGAACAACTCTTCAGCGAGTTGCGGGCATTCCGCAACGGATGCGATTCTCTATTCAAGCGATCCACGCAGTGATGCGCGGATCGAGCTTGCACATGGAATGGAGTATTAGGGTGTAATGGTACGTTGAGTGATGATTGAAGAGCGAAGTGCAGCGCTCTAATAACCAAAAGGTTAGGTACCGGCAAGCGCCTTACCTAACCTCCCAAAGGGTACTGCATGCTAATGTACAACCTTACTTACCAACTCGTGTGCCACGCAAGCCTTAGGATAAGCTGCGAAAACGGCAACATGTGCCACCCTCTGCGATAGTCTCCTCGCAGATCAGTTCGACACCAAGCAAGTCCTGATAGAGCTTGAGTTCGTGCGAACAGGCTTGGCGATGCTTGAGCGCGGCACAATTGATGGGACAATTATACTCGACAAGCGCCATGCTGCCATCGGGCTGTTGTTCGCATTCGCACATGTAGCCCTGCTCGGTCAGGATCGTGGCGAGCTCGGTCATACGTTCGGACGCGGTTTTGCCTTGAAGACGCGGTGCGTACTGCTCGGCGAGCGCTTGACTGCGTTGTGCAAACAGCTCGTCGATGGCCTCTAGGCCACAACGTTCTGCGATCATATCGAGCGCATCGAGCAAGAGGCGTTCGTAGCGGCGTGGAAAGAGTGCTTCAGCAGCGGAGGTAAGCGCATAGAGGTGGCTTGGCCGACCAACTCCACGGCGAACAGCGGCTGTATAGACGAGCCCATCGCGCTCGAGCAGCGCCATATGTTGCCGAATGCCTACAGCACCTATTCCCAATAGTGCACTCAACTCACTCGCAGTTAGTTGACCGCGGCGACGCAACAGAGCAAGGATCTCTTGACGGGTTTGGCCTTGTTCGCGGTGCTCTAACGACATTCTTTGGCCTCCTGCTGATGCAACTTTGCTGAACAGAATGAGTTGCACGGCCCTGCATGAGTATAGCATCCGGCTTTTGAATTTGTCAAGAAAACACTTTTAAAAGGGTGCGCGCATGAGTTGTCAGGCAGTTGAGGCGACGGTCGCTTCAGCCAGTCGTGCCTCTGTTTGGCGACACTGCTGGCGCACACTCCAGGCTTTGCGCCAGGGATGGACCGCCTGTTCCTGCGCCAATTCGGCTCGCACCTGTGCTATCACCTCTCTTACACGCTCTTCCTCTTGCGCTGCTCCTTCTGCGCTTGT
>Ga0207874_1000712_pt1 | contig 45113 bp, 37 predicted proteins | sample HigsolmetaAR201D_FD_184833 | JGI IMG/M metagenome (GOLD analysis project Ga0207874, IMG submission 184833) | Ionic liquid and high solid enriched microbial communities from the Joint BioEnergy Institute, USA - AR20-1-D (SPAdes) (version 2) ...
GGAAGAATGAGTACCTTCTTCATCAACTACCAGATTATCCGAAGGCGGCGTATTCGATTGGTTAGAATATCGGCTTGCGTAAACGTCCTTATCTTCATCATCTCTTGTGGCTTCCCCTGTGCGCCTCGCTTTTGAGCGTTCAGCTGTTCGTGCCTCCGATCATCGGACTGGCGAATAACGGCGATTTCCCAAAGCTGTGCGGGCGGTTCTCGCTTGGCCCTCAGGAAAACGGCTGGGGAGACAACTTTCTGTTTTTTACGTCGAAGTACATTTACTCTCCCACCTACTACTGGAAGAGCGAACTGGTTTCATCGCAACTGCTGCTCGTAGGGTTGTCGGACTGGCTCAATCGCGCAGCCGGTTTTACCAAAACCTACGACATCCGCATACTCGGCCTTCTTCACGTCTTGCTCGTGCTGCTATCGCTCGGCCTGCTGCTTCGATTGCTGACTCCTTTCGGCTGGCGGTACCGCTGGCTTCTGCCCGCGCTCGGAGTTCTGATCTTTACCGATGTCCACTATGCGTCCTACCTGAACTCGTTCTATATGGACGCCGGCTCGCTGGTGTTCCTGCTGCTGACCGTTGTTCTGGCTGCTTATCTTGCGTGCCAGGAGCCGGCGAAGCCTCTGACGCTGGCGGCGTTCGTTGCATCCGCTCTGTTGTTTGTGACTTCAAAGGCGCAGCACGCTGTGACCGGACCTTTCCTGGCTCTGTTCGCGGCCGGCGTCTGCTGGCGCTCGCGCCGGGCGGCCGGTCTGGCCGCCGCTGGCGTCATCACCCTGGCATCGTTCCTGATGATCCGCCAGCCACCGCCCTACTACAGCACGCAGGCTCTCTTCAATCTGATCTTTTTCAAGATCACGAATCAGTCCCGAACTCCAGCGGCGGACCTCCGTGAATTTGGACTCGACGCCTCGTATCTGGTTTACCGGAACACCCATTCCTTTATGGAGGGGAGTCCCGCTAACCAGATCCCCTGGCTCAACGAATTCAGCAAGAAGACCGGCTATGCGTTTGCCGCCGCCTTTTACCTTCGTCATCCGGACCGCGCTCTTCGTTTTCTCTATGACGATCTAAGGAAGGAAGCTCCTCCTATCCGCGCTCACAACCTCTCCAACTTTGAGCGCTCCGCCGGGCGCCCGCCCGGGGCCCGCGCGACCTCGTTCAGCCTCTGGACGGATTTGCGGACATGGCTGCTGGCCCGGTTTCCAATGCACATGGTCCTGTGGCAGGTCGGACTCGCCGCAGGCGCTCTCTACGGGCTGTTTCGCGGCGCCACCCCGCGAAGACGCGCTCTGTCCGGTCTCTGCCTGGTTCTGGTGGCGATGGCTGTGCTCGAGTTTGGGGTGGCTTCCCTGGCGGATGCCCTGGAAACGTATCGCCATCTCTTTCTGTTTCATGCCTTGACAGACATCGGGATTTGCTTTGCCTTCGCCGGGTTGCTCGGCGGAAGACACAATCGCCTCCCGGACGGCGTCCCACAGGATCGGAGGGCAGGAGCGAACGATGCGCGAACGGTACTCGAACGCCTTGATGTTCGCCGCCATTGGAACCGGGGCACTCGTAGCGATTGCGAAAGCGGTGCGTCAGAAGCGGCGGTATGACTTCTCCAACAAAGTTGTCCTCATCACCGGCGGATCGCGCGGACTTGGTCTGGTACTCGCGAGGATGTTTGCGAATGAGGGGGCCCGTCTGGCGATTTGCGCCCGCAACCGGGGTGAGTTAGATCGAGCCGCCGAAGAGCTGCGGAACCTTGGCGCGCAGGTGCTCGCCATCTCCTGCGATCTCGAAAACCGCGACCAGGCGCAGGACCTTGTTCGTCAGGTGGAGCAGCATTATGGCCGGATCGATGTTCTGGTAAACCTTGCGGGGATTATTCAGGTCGGCCCGATGGAGACGATGACCGTCGACGATTACGAACGGGCAATGCGTGTGCACTTCTGGGCGCCGCTGCACACCATCCTTGCCGCGCTGGAAGGGATGCGCCGGCGAGGCGAAGGACGTATCGTGAACATTTCCTCGATCGGTGGCAAAATTAGCGTACCGCACCTGCTTCCCTATTGTGCGAGCAAGTTCGCCCTCGTGGGACTCTCCGAGGGGCTGCGGGCCGAGCTGGCCGCAGACGGGATATTCGTCACCACGGTCTGTCCGGGTTTGATGCGCACCGGCAGCCCGCGCAATGCCGACTTCAAGGGACAGAATCAGGCGGAGTACGCTTGGTTTGCAATCAGCGACAACCTGCCGGCGCTTTCCATCAGCGCTGAAGAGGCTGCTCGTCAGATCATCGAAGCGACTCGCTACGGTGAGGCGGAAATCATCCCGGGAACGGCCGCAAAACTTGCCGCGACGTTCCACAGCCTGTTTCCCGGACTCACGGCCGACTTATTGGGCGTGGCGAACCGGCTGCTCCCGGCGGCAGGCGGCATTGGTACGCGGAGCGCCAAGGGCTACGAAAGCGAATCGAGGATCACACGATCCTGGCTCACCGCAGGGAACCAGGAAGCCGCCGGACGCCACAACCAAATTTAATAGAGCGGATTACGAATAAGCCAGCGGATATTCGAGTGAGCCGCTGAGCCAGTCCGCATTTTTCCGGACATCGTCAAGGAGCCTCTGACAGAGCTCGGAACGGCGCTCGAACAACCGGTAGCCTTCCCGCGGGCGCAGATACCCACGAGCTTTCGGGTCTTCTGCAAACAGCGCCTCAGCGCCAATCTCCTTCGCCCGCTGTTCATACCGCTCGCGCTTATCGAGCAGAGCTTTGACGAGGAACGGCATCACCACCGAATAATCGCACTGCATACTTTCTGTCGTCTGAAGGTAGGTGTCCTTGTCCACCTTGCCCCAGGTCACTGCCTCGGCAGGCGGGCACGACGAAAGCGAACCGTCTGTCACGGGCGCGGTGACAATCTGCACGTCGAAGTTGTAACCGCGCACGTTGGGCAGGCCCAGAACTTGTCCTAAGGCAGGCTCAGGCTGGAGGTTGTAGTTTTTGGGAACACCGCCGCCCAGAATGAGCGTACCCAGCGCACGGGCTTCGCTCTCAAAGAGGCCCCACCGGTGATAGGCACAAGCTTCGAAGACTTCGGCGTGAAGATCGAGGTCGAACGCGAAGTTCTCCTTCAGCCCCGCTTCGCGCATCGCCCACAGCTTCATCGCATTCAAAAAGACGCTGCCGTCGCCGGGCGCTCCAACGAAGACTGGGATCGCCAGGCGGTGGCAGGTGGCGAGGAGCCCGGGCACGGCGCCGTTCTTCTTTTCCTGCGCAGCGTAATACTTGCCGAGCAGGTACCGCATCTCTGTCCCGGTCATCTTCTTCTGAAACTCAGGACGGGAAAGCACGGCCGTGAGGAACCGATCCTGGTCGACCAGCAGATCGTCGTGGAAGGCCATGTCGGTGACGCGGATAATGTTCTCGGCGCGCAAAGCCGCGTCGTCGCAGTTGATCGACACCTCGTGAATCGGATACTTGCCGTAGCTGTCCAGGCCGCGGTGCCCGTCGTGGTAGCAGACCGCATCTGTCGTGCTTAGATAAGCGATCCAGCCCGTCTCGAGCAGGGGGATCAGCCAGGTGTGATGCTGACCCGACACCGTAACGGGACCGGCGACGGAGACTGTCAGGGGACAGCCAAGCCCGATCGCCTGATCGAGGATTTGATAGATACGCCGGAGGTAAGCTCCGCCGAAGGCCGGCAGACAGCTTAAAAACACATCCTCCAGCGTGCTGCATTCGTCCACACGCTTCACGCGAACAAGGCGGCGGGTGGTGGAGGGTGAATCCGGAACCTGAGTGCCGCAGGGATAACGGGTATTAGCCATCTCTCCTCGCTATTGGATTGTGCTCGCGCCTTCTACTCCAAGGTCGGTTGCGATGACGTTCCTGTTCTTGTGATTGTCCAGATTGATGACATAGGTCTCGGGAGCGTCGATCAGCACCGGCGAATGGGTGGCGCAGATGATTCGAAAATTCTTTTGGTCGACGAGTTCCTTCAACATCTTCAAAATGCGCCGCTGATTCGATACCGAAAGCGCCATTTCGGGCTCGTCCAGCAGAAGTATGGTTCCGTTCGGGAATGACGGGAAGTTCTGCTGAAACATTGAGAGCATGACCTGTCCGTGGCTGGCCATCTGCAGGAACTCGAGCATCTCCGGTTGGTCCTTGAACAGTTCAAGCTGGGTACGCGGGTTATGAGCCTCTGCATCGAAGAGGAACACTTTGCCGATTTCCACTTTGCCGCGGTCGAGGCGGTAGATATAGCCGTCTACCTGTTCACCGCGTAGCGCGTAATAGATGGAGTGAAGCAGCGTCGATTTCCCCGATCCGTTCTCGCCCTGCAGCATCACCAGCGGGTGCGACAGGTCCACAATCATCGGCATGTGAAAGTTCAAGTTAACGAACACTGGATGGGCAAGTATTTTCAGGTACATCCAACAATCTCCCAGGAATTTGGTCGGGGAAACCTCAGGATACCAAGTCCGTGGTTCCTCCTGCCGACATCAGGACCGGGCGGATGCGGGCAGACGCGCCTCAACTGGAAGGCCGACTTGGGGGAATCAGCTACGGAACCGGATCGAAGTCAGCATCTTTTCGTATACCGGCTGAAGGCCGTCAAAGCCATCCTCGGGCGCCGCGAAGAGGAAGTAAAAGACGCCCTCGGGGCGCTCCACAGTGACCAGCACCTCCCGTTCGATGCCTCCATAAGGTGACGAACTGGCCAGGTGGGTGACGAGAGCGGAACAACCATCGACGGTAATCTTTCCTGGCTGCCTCGTTGCAATCTGGATGGCTGGGTTCGCGGCGCTAAGACGGGCCACGAGCTCGTTCGTTGCACGCTCCAGGTCCACGCCCTTTCGGCGCGGGAAGTAGTAGTTGACGATGGCGCCATAGGCAAGCGTCGTCAGTCCCTGCTGGTTGGGGAGAAGCCCTTCGGGCGGCGCCACCGCGAGCATTGCAGATTCGGAGTCCGCGAACGCCTGCCAGTTCGAAGGGTAGACCAGCTCATACCGGCTGGTTTGGACGTGCTGGAAATCGGCGGAGGGCGCGCCCGGCCGGGTTGGGTTCGCCGGAGGAGCGGATCGCGACTGAAGACGGCGCTGGGGGTTTGGCGGCGGCAGTTGGGCTGCGAGTTGCTGCATCTGCTTGAATTGACCGGTATCCGCCGTATACTGGCGCTGCGGAATGAACCGGATTTCCTGCTGTATCAGCCTGAGGCGGTTGCCCGGGCTCGGGTGGGAGGACAGGAACTCCGGCGCTCGCTGCCCGCCCTGGGCCTCCAGGATCTGAAAGAACCGCGCCATCTCGGCCGGGTCGTACCCGGCTTGTGCCATCAGGCGGGCGCCCAGCGCATCCGCTTCTCGCTCCGCCTCTCTGGAATAAGACAGGAGCAGGGATCCCGCGCCAACGCTGATGCCCACTTGGGCGAGCTGGCCGAGCAGCGTTTGCTGACCGACCGCTGCGCTGGCGAGAACCGCCGGAATCTGCACCACGTTCGCCTTCGATACCTGGGAAGTACCGTGCCGCAGGGCCACATGAGAGATCTCGTGCGCCAGAACGCCCGCCAACTGTGCTTCGTTCTGTGTGGCCTTCAGCAGGCCGGTATTCACGTAAACCGGTCCGCCCGGCAAGGCGAAGGCGTTGATGCTGTTGTCATTCAACAGCGTGAACTGGTATGGGAAGTTTCCTGTACCTGGCTGCGATGCGAGTTTGGTTCCGATGTTCGAGATATACGCCTGTAACCGGCTGTCCTGCACAACATCAGACTGCCGGCGTACTTGCGCACTGGCCTCGCGTCCGAGTTCGATGTCTTGACTTTTCGAAAACAAGTTGAATCCCGGTGTTACCGGTGTTCCGGGCTGCCGCGTGGCGCAGGCAATCAGGAGACAAGCCATCAGTACCGCTGTGCTGTACGGAAGTCGCAGCATCGAGGACGCTCCTCTTACAGGAAGACTCTCGCGCACTCAGTGCTGTTTCGATTGGCCAGGACGGTCAACAGGAGCAGGAACACGCGTCTGTCCGGTGTTGGCGCATTTCATCTCCTCCCGGACTGCTCTTGGCTTCCAACGTGCTTCTCCGCGTCTGTGGTGTGCAGGTGCGTTATATTGCAAGCGTGGCCCGATCTTATCGCCTTGGGGCCCGGGTGGCTGTGGCGGGAATGCTTGTCAGCGGCGCGCTCGCGGCCGCCAAAATCATCATCGGATGGATGGCCGGATCGACAGCCGTTGTGGCGGACGGCGTAGAATCCGCCGCTGATGTTCTCTCCTCCGGAATCGTCCTCTTTGGTCTGACGGTCGCTGCACGGCCCGCTGACGAAAACCATCCCTACGGACACGGCCGCTTTGAGACGTTGACGGGGCTCACGATCGGGTTTCTGCTCGCCGCAACCGGAGTCGTGATCTGCATCCGTTCGCTACGGCTCGTCGACGCCGTGCACCCGCCGCCGGCATCCTACGCGATCTGGCCCTTGGTAGTATCCATCGCTGTAAAAGCCGTGATGGCTACGGTGAAGCGCCGCTATGGCAAGCGCATTCACAGCGAGGCGCTAGTCGCTGACGCCATGAACGATGCTGTCGACGTTGTTTCCGGACTCACTGCGCTCGCGGCTTTAAGCCTGACGCTCTACGATCCGGAGCGCTTCCTTGCTGCGGACCACTACGGAGGCGCCCTCGTCGGCCTGATCGTAATCTTTCTTGGCTTGCGGGTCGTCCGGGAGACCTCCATGCAGTTAATGGACACAATGCCCGATCCGGAATTCATGGTGCTGATCCGTCAAGTGGCGGAGAGTGTTCCGGGCGCTCTCGGGGTTGAGAAGTGCTTTGCCCGGAAGACCGGCCTACAGTACCACGTCGACTTGCACCTCGAGGTAGATCCTAACTTGACTGTGCGGGAGTCTCATGAAATTGCGACCAGGGTTCGAAACCGGATCAAGGATGAACTGGATTGGGTGGCCGATGTGCTCGTCCATATCGAGCCATATCCTGGCTCCTGATCTGGGGGCTTCCTCCTCCTTCCGGCCTCAGCGCTTCTTCGCTACGCTTGAACCAAAGGGCTCTATGGAAAATCGCGAGATCGCACGCATGCTGTCCGAGACTGCCGACTTGATGGAGGTTGCAGGCGAAGATGCCTTCCGCGTCCGTAGCTATCGAAACGCCGCCTCCGTCATCGAGAGCTACCCGGAGCGGTTGCTCGATATCTTGAAGGACCCCGAGCGGAAGTTGACGGATATTCCAGGGATCGGCAAGGGGATCGCGGGGGTTATCGCGGAGATTTCCGAGCGAGGCTCATTTGCCCGGCGCGATGAACTGCTCGCGAAGTATCCTCCAACAGCGTTGGAGCTGCTGCGGATTCCGGGGCTCGGCCCGAAGAGCGTTTCGCTCTTGTTTGAGCATTTTCGCGTCAGCACGATCGATGACCTCGAACGGATCTGCCGCGAGCAGAAGCTGCGAACGCTGCCTCGCATGGGTCCGAAGCACGAGGAGAAAATTCTGAAGGCGCTCCAGCAGTACAGGCGGAGCGCAGGCCGTTTTCTTCTCAGCTTTGGACAGAGCGTGGCGGATGAGCTTATCACTTACCTCTCTGCCATCGAGGGAGTCGAGAAGGTGAACGCAGCCGGCAGTCTGCGCCGAGGGAAGGAGACGATCGGCGATATCGACCTCCTGGTCACCGGACCTGGGGCGGCCACCGCGCTCGACCGCTTCATCGCTCATCCGAAAATTGGTGACGTGTTGGGCAAAGGAGCGAACAAGGCGAGCGCGCGCTTCGGGTTGGAAGGAATTCAAGTAGACGTCCGCGCCCTTCCGGCCGAAAGCTACGGCGCGGCGATGCAGTACTTCACCGGCAGCAAGGAGCACAACGTGGCGCTACGCAGCCGCGCTCTCAAGATGGGCTATACCCTCAACGAATACGAGCTAGCGCGGCTGGAGGACAACGTTCGAGTGGCCGGAGCCGAAGAGGAAGAGATCTACGAGACGCTCGGTCTTGCGTGGATTCCGCCCGAGCTTCGCGAAAACAACGGCGAGATCGAAGCCGCGGCCGAACGGCGCCTTCCCAAGCTAATCGAACTTTCGGACATCCGCGGCGACCTTCACATGCACACGCTGGAGAGCGATGGCCGAGCGAGCCTGCGGGAGATGGCGGAGGCGGCCAGGCAGCTCGGGTACGAGTACATTGCAATCACGGACCATTCGAAGGCGCTTGCTATGGCGAATGGCCTCGATGAGCGGCGTGCGGTTGAGTTTGCAAAACAGGTGCGCGAGATCAACAAGGACGGATTGGGGATCCGCATCTTTTCCGGGCTTGAGTGCGACATTCGCAGGGACGGATCGATGGACCTGTCGGAGGATGCCCTGGCCGAACTCGACTTCGTCATTGGGAGTGTCCACAGTTACATGAACCTCGAGCCGAACGAGATGACAGACCGGCTCCTTCGGGCGCTCGAGTCCCCCTCGCTGCGCGTGATCGGGCATCCCACCGGACGGATGCTGCTTCAGCGTGAAGGCTTCGGATTCGATTTCGAGCGCATCGCCGAGGAGGCTGCGCGGCGCGGCGTGTGGATGGAGATTAACGCAAGCCCTGAACGGCTTGACCTCGCGGGGATGCAGCTGCGAATTGCGAAGTCGAAGGGTTGCCGGTTTACGATCTCGACCGACGCCCATCACCCGCGGCATCTGCTGAATATGCGGTGGGGGGTCATCATGGCACGGCGTGGATGGTTGACCGCTTCCGATGTGATGAACACACGTTCCGCCGCTGAATTCGCGGCCGCCATTTCCAGAGACTAGGGCAAAAGCGGCTATGATTGTCTTCGGAACAGCGAAATGAAGCTCATTTCTTCAAACGAGCGGTTCAAGAGCAGGATATTCACGGTAACGGAAGATAAGGCGATAGACCCCGACGGTTTTGAAATCCATCGGGCTATTGTGCAGCATCCCGGTTCCGCGGTCATGATGGCGGTCGATTCGCAGAACCGCATTCTCCTGGTGAAGCAATACAGGTTACCCGCGCGGCAGTATTTGTGGGAACTCCCCGCAGGAGGTCTCGAGCCGGGTGAAGAACCCCTTGAAGCAGCCAAGCGCGAACTCCGGGAAGAAACAGGCTACACGGCCGGCACCTGGAAGAAGCTCGTGTCCTTCTTCCCGAGCCCGGGCTATGTCAGCGAGAAAATGACTGTCTTCCTTGCGACCGACCTCACGGAAGGCGAGGCCGAGCCGATGGACGATGAGCGGATCGAGAAGCGCTGGTTTGAAGCAAGGGAAATTGAAGAAGCAATCCGCTCAGGGCAGATCGTCGATGGCAAGACGATCATCAGCTTTTTGACGTGGAAATGCTATGGCTTAGAAACGCCAGCATTTCTTTGAGCGCCTTTCCACGATGGCTGACGTCCATTTTCCGCTCCGCTTCCACCTCTGCCAGAGTGCATCCAAACGGCGGATACCAGAATAGCGGGTCGTATCCGAACCCGTTGGAACCCCGTGGCTCGTAGAGGATCTCGCCCTCCACGGTTCCGCGAAACGTCTTTACCAGATTGCCGTCCTTGACGAGCGCGATCACGCAGACGAATCGAGCGGTGCGGTTCGTCTCGCCCTTGAGCCGGTCGAGCAGGAGGCGGTTGTTTGCCTCGTCGGTGGCGCCGGGACCGGCAAAGCGCGCCGACCAGACGCCCGGTTCGCCGCCAAGCGCATCGACCTCCAAACCCGAGTCATCAACAAACAGGTACTCCGGCGTTCGTGTCCCGTAGTAGAGCGCTTTTTGCACCGCATTCTCTTCGAATGTGGCACCTGTTTCCTCGCAGGGCGGAATCTGGCGCAAGTCCGGCAGAGAGTCGATGTCGAACTCGTACTGGAAGTGCGAGGCAGCCAGGCGGAACTCGCGAAGCTTGCCTGGGTTGGTGGTGGCGCAGTAGATCTTCACTTTTCCTGGAGCGCCTGCCGCTGCACCTGAATCAATTCGGCGATTCCTTTTCGCCCGAGCGCCAGCAGGCTGGCCAGCCTGTCATCGTCAAAGGGAACTTGCTCGGCGGTCGCCTGCAGTTCGACGAACTTTCCCGCGCCCGTCATGACGAGATTCATATCAACCTCTGCCCGCGAATCCTCGTCGTAGTTGAGATCGAGCAGCGTTTCGCCATCAACGACTCCCACACTGGTCGCGGCGACGGAATCCAGGATCGGATTCTTCTTCAGCACGCCGAAGCAGACCAGTTTATTGATGGCAAGACTCATCGCTACGTAAGCTCCTGTAATCGAGGCGGTGCGGGTTCCGCCATCGGCCTGGATGACATCGCAGTCGATGATGATCGTTCGCTCGCCAAGCAGCGAGAGGTCGACGATGGATCGCAGGGAGCGTCCGACAAGGCGTTGAATCTCCATCGTCCTCCCTGACGGTCGGCCTTTTGTGATCTCTCGGGGACTGCGCGTTGCGGTTGCTCGCGGCAGCATGGAGTATTCGGCCGTCACCCATCCCTTGCCTGTTCCGCGGAGAAACGAAGGGACGGTCTCTTCAACGGTCGCCGCGCACAAAACGCGCGTGTTGCCGACCTCAATCATCGCGGAGCCTTCCGCCGTCAGTAAATAGCCTGTTTCGATGCGCACCGGCCTCATCTGGTCTGGCGCGCGTTGATCGATTCTCGTCATTAAAGTCAGTTTGAAGCAGTTACGATCGCGTAAAAGAGCATTCCCAGTAGCCCAAATGCAATCAGCAGCAGCACCACGCAGGAGACGGCTCCCGGCTTTGGCGGGGCGGACGCCTTGGGCCTGGCCGGCTTCAGTTTGGCCATATCATTTCATTGCCTTGATCGTAGCAAATCGATGCGCTGGGCTTTCACAATCCGAGCGACTTCCTTGAAAAATCGCTCAAGAGCCCAAAGCGAAGACTCTTCGAGATTCTTTACCGTCAATGCGACGACGTGCCGGCCGCGTTCGGCAAGCGCCATCTGCGTAGCGAGAAACTGGGCGCGATGGTAATCCGCCGTGTAGCCGGCCTCCGGGATCGACTCTGCCTGCTCGGAGAGCAGCACGGTCGAAAGACATTTCCCGTGCCCGATGATCATCTCGTGGTAGGAGTGATTCATCGCAGGCCCCTCGTAGACGTCTACAGGCATCTTCAGCCTTGACCGGAACACATTCTCAGCCGCCCGGCCGAGGCATTTTCGCATGGCCTGGCCGCGGGAAGAGTACCGCATGTCACCGAAGAAGGTCAGTTCGGCGTACTCAATCTTGCCGCTCGTTATCAGCGATTTAAGCAGCAGGGCATACGCTTCCGCGGCTGAAACGCCCTCTGGCGACGCGCGCGCGACACGATCGAGATGGAGGGTGACTGAGTCCTCCCAAACCAAGCGGCGCGGAGAGGTCGAGAACTCCCGCCACTCGCTCGTTGCTTCAATACCGCCTGTCTCCTTCGCCTTCTCATGCAGCTTGTTCGTGATGGCCTTGTACAGTTCCACGCTGGGCTGCGTGACGAAATTCATATCGCGCAGGTAGGCGAGGCCAAAGACCACGTAATGCATGAACTGCATGTAGCGGGAAAGGCGGATTCCCTTGCGAAATGTGATCGATGCGATCGGGTAGCCCGCTCTGCGGATTTTCTGGGCATCCTCGCTGGCTGCGCCCTTTTCCTGGACGGCAAGAAACACCCGGTCCTGGAGGGGATCCTTCGGCGACCGGTAGTTGGCGAGCTTCACCTTCTCGTCGATGACGATTTTGATGCCGATTCGCTCGCTCTTGCCGAGGCTTTCTTCGAAGTTCTGCTTCGTCCACAGCGCCGCCCCGGAGAGCCATTTGGGCAGCAGCAGGGTGACCTTGTCTCGTCCTGACTCACCTTGAGCATGGAGAAACGCCGAGAGATTCCAGGCAGCCCGGATCTCCTCGTCGCTCAGAATCGTGCCTCTGATCCACTCCCGCAAATCGACGCCAGCGAGTCCGAGCGGGTACAGGCTCCCGCGTGTTAACGGAGCGCTGTGCCGCCCCGCCGTGCTGTTCGCATTGTCGGGCTGCAATTCGATCCGGCGATAACCGCGCGCTGAGGCGAACTGATCGAGCAGAGAGCCCGGAAGGGTCATGTAGATGAAGTTCGGGCGGCTGTCGATATTGTGTTTTGAGTACAGCGCGTAAAGCTTTTCCAGATTGACCACGGGCTCATAAGACGTCATTCCCATGGCCATGCCCACGACGAGCGTTGAGCGAAGGACAGCCGGAAGGGGCGCCTTCGCGCGGTTCATCATGTCGTCGAGGATTGCTTTCAGCTTGGCCGGATCCGTGGAGTCGAGCACGTAAACGCGTGGGCCTCTGTCCAGCAGGCCGACCGCGTTGTACATCGCCTTGTCCTCCGCTGAGCCACCCATGCCTGCCCAAATCAGGAAACGAAGCGGCGTCTTATGGGTATCGCGGATGCTTGCTTTGATCTCTTCCAGTTCTTCGCGAATCATCGCGGGCCACTCGGGGTGAGCCTCGGCCTGCCAGGAAAGGTTGAACACGCCATAGCTGTTTTTCGTGACCCTTCCTGATCGATCGACCTCCATCCCGAGGCCAATCAACGGGTTCTTCGTAGGATCGAGGGACTCCAGTCCGTTCTGTCGCGCCTCACAGTCGAGGGCCTTGAGCCGTTCCAGAACGTTTTCCTTGTCAAAACGTTCCGCGCACGGCCGTGACGAAGGGACGTCATGAAAGAGGGAAAGCTGCACTAACTCGTTTTAACATAACAGGGACGGACTATGACGCGCCGAACCCTGATCCCAATCCTCATCCTTCTCGCCGGGTGCGGGAAGAGGCAGCGCCCTGGGGAGATCTCGCTGCCCGCTGCGGTGGACGGCGGCTGGACGCTTCAGTCCACCGGGAAACTCCCAAACGAGAGCGCACCGGAGGCGGCGCGGCAGCTCGGCGTGATGGAAACGATGGAGGGCCATTACACCGGACCCTCGAACATACGCGTCATCGTCTATCGCATGCCCACGGAGACGGTCGCCTTCGAGCTGATTCAAAAATGGCGGCCTGAGCCTGGCACCCTTCCGTTTCACACCGGTCCGTACCTTGTGGTGATTGCGCTGGAGGAGGGAGAAGGCGACCGGAAGCAACTGGACACGTTCGCCAAGGGCTTTGAGCGGGCGCTAGGAGCGTAGAGCCGCAAGGGCCATTGTTTAGAATAGAAAAATGGCGAGGTCGGCTCCGATGGCCGTCGCACGTACCGCTTACAGCTCAGTCGATCGCTTCTTTCAGTTCTCGATGCTTGGGCTGTTATCGAGCGGATACCTTGCGGTAGCCGGCTCGGGAGTCCTCGACACGCCCACCCTCGTCCTGGTCGCCTGCGGCCTTGCCCTGCGCGGGCTGCTGCTGTCTGGAGTCCTCACGTTCACTGTCCCGGATCGATATGTTCGGTATGCGGCCCTAGCCTACATCGCCTTCTGTCCAATCGACTGGCTTTGGATCAGCCGCGGGTTCGTTCCCGCGACGGTCCACCTGGTGTTCTTCCTCACCGTCGCCAAGCTGCTGACCGCCAGAACGAACCGGGACTACTTTTACCTGAAGACGCTGGCTTTCCTGGAGATCCTTGCAGCCTCCATCCTGTCGTCGAATCTGAGCTTTCTCGTTTTCCTCGTAATGTTCCTGCTGTTCGGCGTCGCCACATTCTCAAGCGGGGAGATTCTGCGCTCCATGCAAAGCGCCCGCGGGACTGTGCGTTCGGGAGTTCAAGGCCTTGGAGGCCGGATCACGGCGATTAGCGTCTTCGCATCGGCTGGCATTCTGATACTGACGGCCGGGCTGTTTTTCCTGCTGCCCCGGACCGCCCGCGCAGCCTTCCGCAAGCTCGTACCCGAAAGCTACCATCTGACCGGTTTCTCGAATTCGGTCACTCTGGGTCAGATCGGGGAGCTAAAGAAACAGAATACGTCCGTGATGCACGTGCGCTTCTTCGGTCCGGAGCGCCAATACAGTCTGAAGTGGCGGGGAGCGGCGCTTGCCGAGTTCGACGGGCGCCGGTGGTTTAGCGCCGTCAACCGCTCGGGTGCGCTGCCAGATCAGGCTCTGCAGGTTACGAATGGCGAAGTGAAGCTGAATCGGGACGGGGAACTGCCGGCCTTCGGTCCGCTCGTCGGATATCAGGTGCAATTGAAGCCGATGGGTTCGGATTATCTCTTCATTGCCGGGCGGCCGCAGTTCCTGCGCATCGGCACGCCGATGGTTCTCCGCACGGCAGGCGACGGGCTAAGGATCTCGTACCCGCATCCGGAGGGTCTTAGATACGTCGTGTACAGCTACTTGGGCGAGCCTCGTCCGGACCGCATCAGGGACGGGAAGATGCCGTTCGTGCAGCCCCTGAGCGCCGTTGCCCGTGAGATTCACCTCCGGCTTCCGCAAATCGACCCCCGTATAAGGGCATTGGCGGCGCGCGTTATGCCGGCGCGTCTCTCAGACGCCGAGAAGGCTATGGCGCTCGAACGTTACCTTCGATCCAACTATGGATACACGGCGGAGCTGCTGTCGAAGCCTGTGGAGGATCCGCTCGCACATTTCCTGTTTGTCCGGCGCAAGGGGCACTGCGAGTACTTCGCGTCGAGCATGGCCGTGATGCTGCGGCTCCAGGGAATCCCTTCCCGTGTTGTGACTGGCTTTCAAAGCGGCATTTACAACCCGATCAGCGGCTGGCACCTGATCCGCGCTTCCGATGCTCATAGCTGGGTGGAAGCATGGCTGGACGGGCTAGGATGGGTTACCTTCGATCCCACTCCTCCCGACCCGAATTCTGAGACAGCGACATTCTGGTCGCGGTTCTCTCTCTACCTGGACGCGGCCGAGGTCTTCTGGCAGGACTGGGTACTCAACTACGACATTGACCGGCAGTTGCGGCTGGCCGAGCAGAGCCGGAGGAGGATCAGCGGCGCCTGGGTGGAGACGTTGCAGAGAGGGGTCGCTACTTGGCTTCGGGCGATGTGGTCCTGGCTTCTGCGGTATGGCGTGGGCCTGGTGTCGGCTGCAGCTTTCATCGTAGTTCTGTGGATCGTCACGCCCGGTTTATTGGCCTCGTGGCATGCGCGGAAACGGGTTCAGCGGGTGAAGGAGGGGAGGGCAAGCGCCGAGGATGCGACTGCACTCTATCAGCGAATGCTGAATATCCTCAGAAAGCGGGGCTTTGAAAAGCCGGCGTGGGTTACGCCGGGAGAATTCGCGAAGCTCATACCTCCCTCGGAGACTGCCTCCCTGGTCAGGGACGCCACCCTTGCCTATAACGAGCTGCGATTCGGCGGACGCGCGGAGGCTGCGCCAAGACTTGCTTCTATCCTCGCTCGCCTCGAATCAGAGACTTAGACTTAAGAGCCGTCGGAAGACGTCTATCCGGCTGACTGGACATGCCGGAAGGAGCGGAATTTGTACGTCTGTTCTCGTGACCAGTGCTACAATGCGGAAGTTCCCGTAATCGAATGACAAACCTCAAGAGCCTGATTCGCGAGGTGCCGGACTTTCCAAAGCCGGGTATCCTCTTCTACGACATTACGACCCTCCTCAAGGATCCACAGGGCTGGCGTTGTGTAGTTGACAGCCTGAAGGATCACTATAAGGACTGCAAGGTCGACGCGGTCGTGGGTATTGAGGCCCGGGGATTTTTCTTTGCTCCAACGCTTGCCTATGCGCTTGGAGTCGGCTTTATTCCGGTGCGAAAGCCGAAGAAGCTGCCGGCGGAAACGGCGTCAATTGAGTACGCGTTGGAGTACGGCTCGGACCGGCTGGAGATCCACAAGGATGCCATCTCGCCCGGCCAGCGCGTGCTCATCGTGGATGACGTCCTCGCGACCGGCGGAACCGCGGCAGCGGTAGCCAGCCTTATCACGCAGCTCGGAGGGGAAGTGGTCGGCCTGGGCTTCGTCCTCGAGCTGGATTTCCTCCACGGACGCGAGAAGCTTGCGAAGTACGAAGTTTTTTCGCTGCTTCACTACTAGTTAGTTTGTGACTCGCTCTGCTCGATTGCTCGCTTGCGCCAAGCTGAACCTGGACCTGCGGGTCCTGCACAAGCGGCCGGACGGGTACCACGAGCTCCGCACCGTCTTCCAGACGATTTCGCTCGCAGACCGTCTTACCGTGGAGTTTACGCCGGGGCGGCGCACTCTCGTCACGGCAGAATCCTCCGTGGACATTCCGGATAATTTAGTCACCCGCGCCGCCGGGCTCGTCCTGGATGCCGCCAAGGTTCGGGGGCATGCTCATTTCCAGCTCGAGAAGCGGATTCCGATGGGGAGCGGCTTGGGGGGCGGGTCATCGGATGCTGCCGCGGTGCTGCTCGCTCTGCCGGTGCTGATCGGACGGAGTCTGCCTATGGAGACGCTGCAGGAACTGGCCGCCAAGCTGGGCAGCGACGTTCCATTTTTCCTTGAGGGCGGCACGGCGGTTGGTCTCGGCCGTGGGGAAGAGCTCTACCCGTTGCCCCCGGCTCGCCTCGGGCCAATGCTGGTGGTCGCTCCCCGCCTGCACGTGTCGACGCCCGAGGCCTATAAGGCGCTTTCGCGAGGTTTGACTTTCAGCGGTTTGTCACATACTATTGATAGTTTCCGGAGCTTTGTCTGGGGTCTCGATGGAGGTCTGTCCAAAGGGGGTACCTGTGACGGCGGCGCCAATGACTTCGAGGCTCCGGTGTTTAAACTGCACCCCCGATTAAAAGCGCTCAAGGGAAAACTCCTCAAGGTTGGAGCTCAGCCAGCGAGGCTGACGGGCAGCGGGTCTGCGCTGTTTGGAGTGTTCGGCTGCAAGGCGGATCGAGATGAAGCCTTGCGCTCATTCCAGGACGAACCTGCTTTTGCTGTGTCAGCCATTAGCAGGCAGCAATACCGGTCGCTTTGGTGGCGTCAACTGCGAGCGCACATAAGTGGGAGAGTATGGCCGCCACAAAGCCGGTACGATCGATGAGACAGGACCGCCTCAAGATCCTGACGGGAAATGCCAACCGTGCTCTTGCGGAAGAGATCTGCCGCTACCTCGGTTCGGAGCTGACTGCTGCGCGGGTCAGCGCCTTCTCGGACGGTGAGATTTATTTGCAGATTGACGAGAACGTACGCGGCGCGGACGTCTTTGTGATCCAGCCGACGTGCAATCCCGTGGACCGCCACATCATGGAACTGCTGTTCCTGATCGATGCGCTCAAGCGGGCCTCTGCAGACCGCATCACGGCAGTGTTACCCTATTATGGGTACGCCCGGCAGGACCGAAAGGATAAGCCGCGGGTGCCTATTTCGGCCAAGCTTGTCGCCAGCCTGCTGGAGACGGCCGGAGCCGACCGGATTTTGGCGTTGGATCTGCATGCTGCGCAGATCCAGGGTTTCTTCGACATTCCGGTGGATCATCTGTTCGCCGCGCCGGTTTTCATTGAGTACTTCCGGTCGCTCAACATCGCCAATCTGACGGTAGTTTCGCCGGATGCTGGTGGTGTGGAGCGCGCTCGCGCGTTTGCGAAGCGTCTGGAAGCGCCCCTTGCGATCATTGACAAGCGGCGCGAGCAGGTGAACGTTGCCGAGGTGATGCACATCATCGGAGACGTCGAAGGCAGACATTGTTTAATGGTGGACGATCTGGTGGATACTGCTGGAACGCTGGTCAAGGGCGCGGAAGCTCTCCTTCGCGCAGGAGCTGCCAGCGTGACCGCCTGCGCCACCCATGCGGTACTCTCGGGGCCGGCTGTTGAGCGGATCCAGAATTCGAATTTGAGGGAAGTTGTCTTGACCAATTCGATCCCGTTGCGGGCCGAGGCTCAAGCATGCAAGCGCATTCATACGCTCTCAGTGGCTCCTCTGCTCGCCCGGGCCATCCAGTCGATCCACGAAGAGACGTCCGTCAGCACGCTATTCGTTTAGGACCAGGAGCGCGGAGGCGATAGCCGCCCCGAGATGAGGAAGAGGTATGAGGAAGGATATTACGATTGTCGCTGAGCCACGCACCGGGCGCGGCAAGAATGAAGCGCGGCGCCTGCGCCTGAAAGGGCAGATCCCAGCCGTTGTCTACGGAGCGGGACAGGATCCAGCGGCCATTGCTGTGAACCCCAAGGAAGTGACCCGGATCTTGCACAGTTCCTCCGGGCACAACACCATTTTCAACCTGCGTATGAATGGCAGCCAGACTCCGGCCATCATCGCCGACTGGCAGCACGACCCGGTCCGCGGTGACCTGCTGCACGTCGATTTGAAGCGGATTGACTTGAACAAGCGGCTCCAGGTCAAGGTACCGGTTCATACGCACGGCGATCCGAAGGGTGTAAAGACGCAGGGCGGTTTGTTTGAGGTTGTCACTCGCGAAATCGAAATCGAATGTCTGCCGGACGAAATTCCGGAGGCGTTTAACATCGACGTGACCGAACTCATGATCGGCCAGAGCATCCGGGCCGGGGATGTGCCGCTTACAGGGTCGATGAAGCTTGCTTCCGCGGCCGATACCGTCCTCGTGCACGTTGTGGCAGTTCGTTCCTCGGTGACCGAGGGCGCGGAATCGGAAGCAGAGCCCGAAGTGATCAAGAAGGGCAAGAAGGAAGAGGAAAAGAAGTAGGGCGTTGACCGCCTGAGCCATGGCCGATCGTGCTCTGGTGGTGGGTCTAGGCAATCCCGGCCCTGAGTACGAGCTTACCTACCACAATCTCGGATTTCTCGTTGTGGACCGGCTGGCGGAACGCCACGGAATTTGGGTGACGCGGAGGGAGGCGATGGCTCTGGTTGGCGTCGGGCGCATCGGACCCGTCGAGGTTGTGCTGGCGAAGCCGCAGACGTACATGAACGTCAGCGGGCCGTCCGTGAAAAATTTGCTGGAGAAGTACTCGCTCACGCCGGATCGTCTGACTCTCATTTATGATGAGCTGGATCTGCCGTGGGGGACGCTGCGGATACGGCCAAAGGGTTCGGCTGGAGGCCATCATGGCGTCGAAAGCGTCATTCGCAGCGTTGGGACAAACGAATTTGCCCGGCTTCGGCTGGGCATCCATCCGGGCCATCCCGTATCGGATGGCGCGGGCTTTGTGCTTTCCCGCATTCGGAAGGCGCAAATGAATGAACTGGAGCAACTGCTTGACGTTGCAGCGCAGGCAGTGGAATCCATACTTGCCGAGGGCGTCGAAAAGTCCATGACCAGGTTCAACGGTCGCGCCTTGGGCTGACACAAAGAAGGAAGAATGAGAATTTACGAGGAGTTGTTCATCGTCCGTCCGGATGCGTCCGAAGACGAGATCAACGCACTGCTCGAGCAGTTAAAGCCGACGATTACCAATGCGGGCGGAACCATCGACAAAGAAGAACGGTGGGGCGTCCGCAAGCTCGCCTATCGCATTGATAAGCGCACGGAAGGTTACTACATCCTGTTGCAGTTCACCGCGCCGCCGCAAGCGGTAAAGGAACTGGAGCGCCGTCTTCGTGTTGCGGACCTGGTGATGAAGTTCCTCACGGTCCGTATCGATGAAAAGCTCAAGAAGATTGAGAAGCGCCGGAAACAGCGCGAAAAGCGTGCTGCAAGGAAGCCCGCGCCCCCGGTAGCGGCTCCCGGTGTGCCTTCTGCGGAGCAGATCATGGCTCAGGCCGTCGCCGAGGGCGGAGAAAGAGAACAGCAGTAGGAGATAAAAGATGGCTGAAACTAAAGGTGGATCGGGAAGACCGATAGCTGCGTCTCAGCGGCCGACAGGCGGCGATAAGGCAATCGGCAGCAGCAAGAAGCAGTACTTCAGAAGAAAGAAGGTGTGCCGGTTCTGCGTGGAGAAGATTGACGACATCAATTACAAGGACGTCAAGACGTTGTCGGCCTTCGTCTCCGAGCGCGGAAAGATCACGCCTCGCCGGATTTCCGGCGTCTGCGCCCCGCATCAGCGGCGGTTGAGTGAGGCGATCAAGCAGGCGCGGAACATTGCCCTGATGCCGTTTGCTGCGCAGGTCTGAGGTAAGGACGCCATGGAAATCATTCTCAGAGAAGACATCGAGAAGCTCGGACATCGAGGCGACATTGTAAAGGTTGCGGACGGCTACGCCCGGAACTACCTTCTGCCCAAGAGGCTCGCCGTCCTTGCTACCGAGTCGAACAAGAAGATCGTCGAGCAGGAACGCCAGGCGCACCTGCGCAGGGAAGCGAAGCTGGAGGCCGAGGCTGCCGAACTGGCGAAGGTGCTGAACACGTTGACGCTCACCATCAGCCAGAGGGCGGGTGAACAGGACCAGTTGTTTGGTTCGGTCACGGCAAAGGACATTGCGGATGCTCTCGAGCGCCAGAATTACACGGTCGACCGCCGCAAGATTCTGCTGGAGGATCCCATCAAGACCCTCGGCGAGCATAAGGTGCCTATCCGCCTGCATCGCAATGTGACGGCGGAAATCACCGTCCAAGTGGTTCGGGAAGAGTAGGAGCCGGTTATGCCCGGCTCTTTCTTCGACCTGTCAGGACAGACCGCCATCGTCACCGGCGCGGCCACTGGCATCGGTGAGGCGATCGCCCGGCGCCTATCGGCCGCGGGAGCGCGGGTGGCGGTAGCGGATATTGACGTCGCCGGCGCTGAGTGTGTCGCTCAGTCTCTCCCAAACGGCTTTGCCGTTGCGATGGATGTGACGCAAGGAGAATCGGTGCGCGCCGGGGTTGCTGCCGTGCTGAAGGCGACGGGCCGTATCGATATCCTGGTCAACAACGCCGGCATCGGTGGAAAAGCCGCTCCGCTGTGGGAGCAGACCGAAGAAGACTGGCGGAAGGTCATTGCGGTCAATCTGGATAGCGTCTTCCACTGCTCCAGGGCCGTCATCGGCCAGATGCGGCAGCAGCGCTACGGACGCATCGTCAATATTGCCTCCGTTGCTGGCAAGGAGGGCAATCCGAACATGATTGCCTATTCCTCAACGAAAGCCGCTGTGATCGCATTCACGAAGTCGCTGGCTAAGGAGGTGGCGACTGAGGGCATCTGCGTCAACTCCGTCGCCCCGGCAGTCGTGCAGACCCGTATCCTTGAGCAATTGACTCCGGAGCAGGTGGACTATATGACACAGCGAATCCCGATGCGGCGAACCGGAAAGCCGGAGGAGATTGCTGCTGTTGTCCACTTTCTGGCGAGTCCGGACTGTTCCTTCGTTACTGGCCAGTGCTACGATGCCAGTGGCGGCAGGTCTACGTATTAACCCGATTCCCCCAACGGAAGTCTGACTGTGCCTATTACTCCCGATCGCTATTCAACCGTCTCCGTTACAGAACTATTAAGCGAGGCCTCGAAGGGCCGCATTGGGCTGGACCAGCGGTGGGTGCGATCGATCGTGGAGCGCGGCGAACAGGCCGTAGACGAACTTGTGGCTTTCGGCCTCAGGGAGCCTGACGAAGATCAGATTGACCTCGAGGAAGATCTGGTCGCGATGCTTCGGTATCTGCGATCGCCGAAGGCTCTGCCTTATCTTATCGAATTGGTCCGCCGGCATCCGGATGGAGTAATGGACGATGTAATCGAAGCCATTCTGGAGTTCGGCGCCGCGTCTCTCGATCCACTGCTCGATTTGTATAACGAACTGGGGCCTGAGCAAGGCGGGGAAGTGGCATTCCTGCTGGCAGGGCTCGGTGTTCACGATCCGCGGATTCGCGAGATCCTTGTCTCTCGCCTGTCGATTGACACGGCCGATGCCGCGATTTCACTGGCGCTGTACCACGATCCGGAAACCAAACCCGCGCTGGAGGAAAAACTTTCCGCTCTTGATCGTGAGGATCCGGCGCTTGAGTCGGACCGGCAGGAGCTGCGGCACGCGATCGCTGCCCTCGAAGAGCCTCGCCCGGAGCCATTCCGCGAGCCGTTCGACATCTGGTCGCTGTACCCCAAAGAGGCGACACCGTCCATCGCTGACTTGAGTTGGGAAGACCGCATCGAATTCCTGGAGAGCTCATCTGCTGAGCACCGTGAGGCTGCTGTCCTCAGCTTCGTGAACAAAGAGCTCCAGCCTGAGCTGCGCGACCGGCTGTTCGCCGTTGCGCGCGGCGATGCGGAGCCGCGAGTCCGCGCCGCGGCCTGGCGGGTTCTCGGGGAGTCTAGCGACGATAAGAGTATCCGCGCAGCTATGTTGGAGCGCCTCAAGGATGAGGCAGCGCCGGTGGTGGAGCGTGCGGGGGCTTTGGTAGGGCTTTCGAGCGATGCAACGGCCGAAGTCATACGTTTTATGACGGACTTCTATGAGCGGCCGGAAACGCGTGCAGCCGCTTTGGAGGCGATGTGGCATTCTCTGGATCGCCGGTTCTCTGACTACTTTCCCCGTCATCTGGACGACCCCGATCTTGAAATCCGGCGCCAGGCTGTTTGGGGCGTCGGCTACCTCGGCCTTCACTCCGAGGCCTCCCGAATCCGGAAATTCTTCGAGGACGAAGAACTGCGCGAGGATGCTCTGTTCGCCTACGCGCTGTCCGTACCGGCTGAAATCTCGCGTGGGCGAATTCGCGGCGTTTTCCGGAAGATCGCAGAAGATGCAGGCGGTCTGTCTGAGCTCGAAGAGGAGCTGGTTCAGGTCGCCCTCGATCAGCGGCTTGCCATGCACGGCTACGACCCCGTCTTCTTCACGGATAACCAGGAGAATCAAGATTCGAAAAGCCACGGCGGGGGTAGCAAGGAGCCCGGCCGGAACGATCCCTGTCCCTGCGGCAGCGGCAAGAAGTACAAGAAGTGCCACGGGGCTTGAGGTTCTTCCTCTGTCTGCGTGTCATGATTTGCGTGGATTGTCCGGCGCTGACAAAATCCGGACAGCGGATGCCTGCCTGTCATCGGTATTGACAGCATTTCAATTCAAAGCCGTGTCCGAACTGCTACTGCTTTGATTAGCCTGGATAGACTGGAAATCTTTCGGACCGCTTGAGGGTCGACAGTTCAGAAGGATTTTTATCCCCCTGTTTGGGGGACGACCATGCGGTTCGATCGCCTGTGCATCCTTTGGCGAACAGATGATGCTGTCCATCGTTTTCGCACGGGCGTATCTCTCCACAGCCACACCACGTTTTCAAAGGAGAGCCTGGCGTTTATCCCTCACTACACCTGCCGGGTTCCCGTACTCCACGATACCGTGAACTGGTACAAGCGGCGGCACCGCCGCGAATGCGGGCGGGATATTGAGTTCCACCGGGCCTGGTGGACTCCGCCTCTGACTCCCCTGCAAGCCCTCCAGCTCGAGAAGGGCCAGATCGAAAGGCTGAACCTCAAACCGATGGTGTCGCTGACCGATCATGACAACATCGCGGCCGGGCAGATGCTGCACGCAGCGGACGCCCCGGGGAGCGTCCCCATCTCGGTTGAGTGGACTGTGCCTTACGGCTCCACATTCTTCCACCTCGGCCTGCATAACCTCCCGGCGGGTCTGGCGAACTCCATCTATGCCGAGCTGGCATCCTTTACGGCGCATCCCGTCGAATCGCGGCTTGGCCCGCTGCTGCACGATCTGAATGCCTTCCCGGGTATCCTCATCGTGTTCAACCATCCCTTGTGGGACGAGAAAGGAATCGGGACTTCGGAGCACGACGCGCTGTTTCACCGCTTCATCAAGGCGTACGGTCCGTTGCTGCATGCCCTCGAATTGAACGGATGGCGCAAGTGGTACGAGAACCGGATGGTGATTCGCGTGGCCGAATCAACCGGGCATCCAGTGATCTCCGGCGGCGACCGTCACGGGTGCGAGCCGAACGCCGTCATCAACCTGACCAATGCAGCGACCTTCGACGAGTTTGCGGATGAAGTGCGAGACGGGCTGAGCCGTGTTCTGGTTCTCCCGCAATACCGGGAATCCCGAAAGTTTCGCATGATCCGGGCGATTGCGGACATACTCCGTCACGACGAGAGCCATCAATTCGGCTGGCATCGCTGGAGTGACCGGATCTTCTTCCGCACTTTGGAGGGTCAGACGGAGACGCTGGGGACCCTGTGGGAGAACGGCCGGGAGCCGGTCCTCATTCGGGAGTTCATACGCATCGTCCGATTGTTCGAACGCAAGAGCCTGCGTTTCGCCCTGCGACTGGCGCTGGCTGACCGGGAAGAAGTTGGCATGTGAAGTGAGACGCCCTTCCGCCTGGCCGGATGCATCTGACAAAATGAAAATATAAGAAAACGTTGAAGAGGAAGCAGTTGAACGGATGGGCCGGTTGTACAGCCGTGAGGAGCTGATCGCCGCGCGTAGCGAATGGAAGCGTGCGGGGAAGACAGTTGTTTTCACCAATGGCTGCTACGACATCCTCCACCGCGGCCACATCCGCCTGCTTGAAAGCGCGCGCTCTCTCGGCGACGTCTTAATCCTGGGTTTAAACACGGATGGAAGCGTTCAGAGGCTGAAGGGGCCGTCGCGGCCGCTTTTGCCGCAGGCCGAGAGGGCAAGGCTGCTCATGGCTCTTGCGGCCGTCGATGCGGTCACGTTCTTCGACGAAGACACCCCGCGCGAACTCATCTCCCAGGTTCTTCCCGACATCCTCGTAAAAGGTGCGGACTGGTCGCACTTCATTGCCGGGAGGGAAGAGGTGGAGGCTGCCGGCGGAAAGGTGATGGCGCTTCCCCTCGAACCGGGATTCTCGACAACAAGCGTGGTGGAGGAGATCCTGCGGCGCACGCAATAAAGCATGATTCATCCCGCCATCCGAGATCTCTTCCAGAGCGCCGGACGCAATGCCGCGTTTCAGGAGCTAGTGCGACGGCTGATCACCCAGCCCCAGGCTGCGGCTTCTCTTTCCGGCCTTACAACGACTGCCAAAGCTCTGTACCTCGTGCTGCTTTGGCAGGCGACGGAGCGCCCCCAGCTCGTCATCGTAGACGGAAATCGCCAGGCGGAGATGCTTTTCGAGCTTGTGGAGACGTTCTACGATCTGCTTGTCCTCGACAGGGAGTCGATCCGGCCCCAGTTGGTGCCCGCGCTGGACGTTCTGCCCGGGCAGAAGCTGTCGCCGCACGCGGAGATCACGGAAAAGCGGGCGATCGGTTTGTGGAGGCTCGCAACGCGGCGTGTCCCGATTACGATTACGCCAGTCGCTTCCGCGTTATTGCGCACCGATTCCGCCGACTTCTACCGACAGCTCGCCCTCACGCTGAGGAACGGGGATGAAGTCCCGCTGGAGGACGTTGTTGCGCACCTGGAAAGCATCGGCTACGAGAGGCGCGAGCCCGTTGAGATGGTGGGCGAGTATTCGGTGCGGGGCGGCATCCTCGATGTATTCCCGGCGGAAAGCGCGCGTCCCGTGCGAGTCGAGTTTTTCGGCGATCTCATCGAATCGATGCGCCGTTTCGACGTTGAAACGCAGCGGTCTGTCGTAAAGACGGAGGAGGTTACGGTCCTACCTCTGACCGAGGTGCCGCGCAACAGGGGAGTCCTGATGGAGCTTGCGGCGAAAATCGGCAGCAGGGACATCGTACCGGGTGAGGCCTTCCCAGGATGGGAATTTGCGATGCCGCTAGTGAGGCCGCGAACCTCTTCCATCCTCTCGATGATGGACTCGCCCCTGCTGATCTTCGACGAGCCGGAGCAAACCGGCGCTGCTGCGGAGCGGCTTTGGAAACGGCTCGAGGAGCCCGACCGGCAGGGCTATTGTCCGCCCTCGGAATTATTCCTCCGATGGGACGAGCTTCTGCAGCAGGCGTCCGCAAAGAATCAGCTACGGCTTCGCGAGCTGGAGATGCTCACTCCAGACTCGGAACCGTCTCTTCATATTCCAACCAGACCGTCCACGGCGTTCCGGGGCAACATGAGTATTGCAGCGGCGGAATCCCGCACGCTTGTCGAGGCAGGGAACCGCGTCGTGTTCTTCGCCACATCGACCGGTGAGCTGGAGCGCTTTGCGGACATCCTTCAGGAATATTCCATCCCATTCCAACTGGGCATTGAACCCTCCGATACGACGCCCGAGTACCTGGCCGCCCGGGCTTACATGGCTGGAAGCGTAGCAAGCACGTACCTTATCAAAGGGCGCGTCCGGCGGGGTGTCGTGCTGCCGGAGGCGAACCTCGCCATCTTTGGCTCCGAAGACCTGTTCGATACTTCGGACCTCGTATCACGGGCAGGGCCGTCTGCTGCGCGCGCGTCGGCTTTCGCGGCCGATCTTGCCGATCTGAAGCCGGGGGATTACGTGGTACACGCCACCCATGGTGTCGGGCGGTTCCTCGGCTTGCGGGAACTGGATCAAGGCGACGGAAAAGCCGACTTCATGCTGCTCGAGTACGCAGGCGACGCCAAGCTGTATGTGCCTCTCCTGCGGATGGATCTCGTTCAGAAGTACCGCGGCGCCGGGGAGAGCACTCCTTCGCTCGATCGTCTTGGAGGGGCCACCTGGGCTAGAACGAAGAGCCGCGTCAAGGCGAAGATGCGCGAGATGGCGGATGAGCTGTTGAGGCTCTATGCCGAACGCAAGCTGGCAAAGGGCTTTGCATTTTCCCCCGACGGAAACTGGCAGCGCGAGTTCGAGGACGCCTTTGAGTACACGCCGACGAAAGACCAGCTTGCGGCGATCCGGGACATCCGCCGCGATATGGAAAGCGAACAGCCAATGGACCGGCTGCTTTGCGGCGATGTCGGATTCGGCAAGACCGAAGTGGCGATGCGAGCGGCGTTCAAGGCGCTTGGAGATGGCAAACAGGTCGCGCTGCTTGCTCCGACGACCGTGCTGACGCTGCAGCACTACGAGAACTTCAAGCGGCGCTTCGCCCCTTTTCCCGTTCGCATTGAAATGCTCAGCCGCTTCCGCTCCAACAAGGAGATTAAGGCTGCGATCGAGGATATCGCCGATGGCAAAGTGGACATCGTCATCGGCACGCACCGGATCCTTTCAAACGATGTCCAGTTCAAGGACCTCGGTCTGCTGATCATTGACGAGGAGCAGCGGTTTGGCGTGCGCCACAAGGAACGGTTGAAGCAGCTCAAGAAGAATGTGGATGTCCTCACGATGACCGCGACGCCCATTCCGCGCACGCTTCACATGTCACTGCTGGGGCTGCGTGACATGTCTGTCATCGAGACTCCTCCGAAGGATCGTCTTGCTGTGCAGACGGTCGTGTCGCATTTCAATCCTGAGATCGTCCGGGCGGCAATCGAGCAGGAGCTCTCCCGGGGCGGCCAGGTGTACTTTGTACACAACCGCATCGACACCATCTTCAGCCGGGCCGCAATGATCCAGGAACTCGTGCCTCAAGCGCGGATTGCCGTCGGGCACGGGCAGATGGGCGAGGCTGAACTTGAACGAGTTCTGCTAGGTTTCATGCGCCACGAGTACGATGTGTTCGTCTGCACGACCATCGTAGAAAACGGCCTCGACATCCCCCTGGCAAACACGATCATCATTGATCACGCGGAGCGGTACGGATTAAGCGAACTGTATCAGCTTCGGGGACGTGTCGGACGGTCCAACCGCCGCGCTTATGCGTACCTGCTCGTCCCGCCCGACAGCGAACTGACTGACGTGGCAAGAAAGCGCCTCGCGGCGCTCAAGGAATTCAGTGATTTGGGCGCGGGCTTCAAAATTGCGGCGCTGGATCTGGAACTGCGCGGCGCCGGGAATCTGCTCGGCGGGGAACAGCATGGGCATATCGCCGCGGTCGGCTTCGACATGTACATCCGTCTGTTGGAGGAGACCGTGCATGAGCTAAAAGGGGAAGAAGTCCCGCTCGAGATCCATTCCACGCTCAATCTCGGTCTCGATATCCGGATCCCGACCGAATATATTGCCGACGAGCACCAGCGGCTCCGTGCTTATAAGCGAATAGCTGACGTTAAGGACGAAGAGGGCGCCGCTCGTGTCCTGGCTGAGCTGGAGGACCGCTACGGCGGCGCGCCGGAAGCCGTTCACAGCCTCTTTCAGTTTTCAGTTGTAAAGAGCCTGGCGGAACAGATAGGGGTGGAATCCGTCGACAGGCGGGCGGGAGGAGTGAACATTAAATTCCATCCGCAATCACGCGTCGACCCGGCCAGGTTGATGGCATTGGTCAGCCGCACCCCCGGTGCGCAGTTCACCCCCGCGGGGGTGCTGCGGCTGCCCCTTCCTGGGGGAGCTTCCGGACCTCGCGGCATCCTGGCGTTCCTGAAAGAAACGCTGCTGGAGATGACGGGGGAGGCAGTGCCCCGAGCCTAAGCACGAAGCATTCACTCATTGGTATGGTTTCGGTTCCTTTGCCGGTGGAAGTGGTTGCGGAAGATATCAGATAATAGTTGGCATGAAATTTCTGAGCCTCGCCTTCTGTTTGGGCAGCGCTTTTGGCTGTGCTTTTGCAGCCGAGGTTATGGTTGTAGAGCGAATCGTCGCGAAGGTGAACGGCGACATTATCACCAGCGGCGAGTTGGAGCGCGAACGCAAGCAGATCGAAGCTCAGCTACGGCAGCGCGGGCTGAGCGGTCCCGAGCTCGAGCAGGCGCTGAAGGAGCGCAGCCAGCACCTCCTCCGCGACCGTATTGATGAGCTGCTGCTGGTCCAGCGTGCCAAGGAATTGAACATCAACGTTGATTCCGAGGTCACCAAGTATTTGGCTGAGCTCCAGGTGCGCAGCAAAATTGCGGATCCGGAGAAGTTCCAGGAATACGTGCGGGAGCAAACCGGCCTCTCGTACGAGGACTTCAAGCTCGAGGCGAAGAATGGAATGCTGACGCAGCGGGTGATCGGCCAGGAAGTGCAAAGCCGCATCAACATCCCGCGGTCGGAGATCGAGAAGTATTACAACGAGCATAAGGACGAGTTTCAGCGGGAGGATCGTGTCTTCCTGCGCGAAATTCTGATTTCTACCCAAGGAAAGGACGAAGCGGGCATTGCCGCGGCGGAGAAGAAGGCGAAGGAGCTCGTTGCCCGTGCTCGTAAGGGGGAACGCTTTGCGGATTTGGCCCGGGAACACTCAGATGCAGTGACGGCCTCCCAGGGCGGGGAGCTTCCGCCATTCAATCGGGGCGTCTTGCGGAAGGATCTGGAGGACCTTCTCTTTTCGCAGGAGAAGGGATACGTCACCGATCCCATCAAGCAGGACTCAGGCTTCCTGATCCTCAAAGTGGAGGATACTCATAAGAAGGGTCTCGCCACGCTGGAGGAAGCAGAGAACGAAATCCGCGACAAGCTGTTCCGGCCGCTTTACGAGCCGAGGGTCCGCGAATACCTGACCAAGCTCCGCGTGGATGCCTTCCTCGAGATTCGCGACGGCTATGTCGACACCGGCGCCGCCCCGGGGAAGGATACGAGCTGGACCGATCCGGCCAAGCTGACCCCGGAAACCGTTACGAAGGAAGAGGTCGCTGCTCAGCCCCGGCGCCGCCGTTTCCTCGGCGTACTTCCGATTCCCGGCACCAAGGCCCCGGCAAAGAGTAGCTCGCGGTAGAGCAGCGAATGAAATCCCCGTTCGTAAGCGAACTCCAACCAAACCAGACAATCACTACGACCTTCCTCGTTCTGAACAAGGACGTCCGTCAGAAGAAGAGCGGGGAACCCTTTCTCTCACTCGTGCTGGGGGACCGCACGGGCGACATCGATGCCAAGATGTGGGACAACGTGGGCGAGATTCTCGACACGTTCGACCGCGACCACTTCGTCCGCGTGAAGGGCATGATGCAGGTGTTCCAGAACCGCCCGCAGCTGACCATCCACAAGCTGATGAAGATCGCCGACGAAGAAGTGGATCCGGCCGATTACTTCCCGGCCTCTGAGCGGAACCCGGACGAAATGCTCGCGGAGCTGAAGCAGATCATCGATGGCTTCACGAATCCGCATCTGAAGGCGCTGCTGACAGCCATCTTTGCCGATCCGGAGGTTGCCCGGAAGTATCGCATCGCGCCAGCCGCCAAGACGATCCATCATGCCTATTTGGGCGGCCTGCTGGAGCACGTGCTGTCGTTATGCCAGCTGGCTCGCACGACGGCGGCCCATTATAAGAACATTGACCTTGACCTGCTGCTGACCGGCGTCATCCTTCACGACATCGGCAAAATCCATGAGCTCAGCTACGAGCGGAGCTTTAACTATACAAGCGAAGGGCAGCTTCTCGGGCATATCATCATCGGCCTCCAGATTGTCGGCCAAAAGGTCTGCGGCATACCGGACTTCCCGCCGCGTTTGCGAACGCTCGTGGAGCACATGATCGTGAGCCATCATGGGGCCCTCGAATACGGGTCTCCGAAGGTGCCTCTGTTTCCGGAGGCGCTCCTGCTTCATCACCTGGACAATCTGGACTCGAAGATGAACTGCATGAAGTCCATGATTGAGAAGGACCGCCTGGTGGAAGGCTGTTGGACAGGGTACTCCGCGGCGCTTGACCGCTCCGCTTTGAAAAAGGATCGTTACCTCTCAGACAGGAAGCCGGAAACGCCAGCGCCATCGAACACCGGAGTGGCCAGCGCACCCAGGCCCTCTAATCCACCGCCCGCACCGGCTGCGCCGGCAAGTCAAAACCGCGCCGCGCAACCCCAGCGCTCCAGTGTCCCGACGTCAACCTTTGCGGAGAAACTGCAGAGCGCTCTACGGAAGGACTAGGGCATGGGACGGTCCTTATCGCCTCGCGAAATGCCGCCGCCGCTCGAGCTGGAGTGCCTGAAGGTGCTGTGGGCAATCGGGGAGGGGAACGTCCACAGGGTCAGGGCGGAACTTCTGCCGAAGCGCAATCTTGCGTACACGACGGTGATGACCCTTCTCGACAGGCTGGCGCGGAAGGGCGGCGTCACTCGCCGGAAGGTCGGGCGGTCCTTTGTTTACTGCCCCCGGCTCACCAGAGACGCGGTGCGGCGTTTGGCGGTAAAGGAACTGGTGGACTGTTTTTTCGACGGTTCGGAAGAAGCCCTGATCCAATATCTGACCGCTGAGAATGCATCCCGCAACGGAACGAATTCGAATGGCCGCGAAGGCCCGCAAGAGATTCAGCCGGCTGCTGCCGAGCGCCCTAATACCGCACTGCTGTAACTTCGCGTGCAATATCAGGAAGGAGAATCGTAAGGTCTTACCGTGATACCCTAAGACCGTCCGCTATGAGCCCCACCCGAGAAAAATCGCAGTTGATGAGCGCCTCTGAGATTGACCGTACCTTAGTTCGTCTGGCGCACGAAATTCTCGAGAGAAACCCTGTACTGGAGCGATTAGCCTTTGTCGGTATCCGGCGTCGGGGCGTGCCGCTCGCGCAGCGGCTTGCCAGGAAGATCAGCGAGCTTGAGCAGTTTGACATTCCAGTGGGCACGCTCGACATCAATCTCTATCGCGATGACCTGTCCACTGTTGGTGTGACGCCTGTTGTCAGTGCCACGGATATTCCGTTCCCGGTCGCCGGCAAGGATATCATCCTGGTGGACGATGTGCTCTATACCGGACGTACGATTCGCGCAGCCCTCGACGCGCTCTTTGACCAAGGCCGGCCTGCAAGCGTTCAGTTGCTTGTGCTGATTGACCGCGGGCATCGGGAGCTGCCGATCGAGGCTCGCTACGTTGGAAGAATGGTGCAAACGACAAAGGACGAAATTGTCGAAGTGAAGTTGCAGGAAACAGACGGCGTCGAGCGGGTATTGCTGGTCGAACGGACTTCGGAGTAGCTCAAGGAAGACGATGGCTGCAGGACTATTAGGGATCGAAGAGCTGAGCCGGGCCGAGATCGAGGCAATTCTGGCTCGCGCGAAGGATTTTCAGCACACAGAGAATCACGCGTTTCACAAGCTCGATCTGGCGCGTGGAAAGATGATCGTCAATCTGTTCTTCGAGGCATCCACGCGGACGCGAACCAGCTTCGAGATTGCCGCCAAGCGGCTGGGGGCGGAGGTTTTGTCGATTACGGCCGCGGGCTCCAGCGTTTCCAAGGGGGAATCCCTGGTCGACACTTTGAACACGCTCGGAGCGATGCGCCCGCATGCAATCGTCATGCGGCATTCCGCATCGGGCGCTCCCCATTTCCTTTCACGGCATCTGCCGATTCCGATTGTGAATGCGGGCGATGGGGCTCACGAGCATCCCACGCAGGCGCTGCTCGATGCGCGGACCATCCTGGACCGGCGTCCGACGCTCGAAGGCCTGCGCGTGGCGATCATCGGCGACGTTGCTCACAGCCGCGTCGCGCGATCCAACATTCATTTGCTGTCCAAGTTCGGCGCACAGATTGTACTGTGCGGACCCGCACCGCTGCTGCCGCGGGAGCTTGCCTCGATCGCTCCGGGCGTTTCCTTGACCAACGACATCCGGGAAGCAATCCGCGATGCGGATGTCATCATGATGCTGCGCGTACAACTGGAACGGCAGCATGAAACCGCCTTTCCGCCAGGCGACTACTTCCGCTTTTACGGCCTGCGGCTGGAGCACCTGAACTTGGCCAAGCCCGACGCATTAGTCATGCACCCCGGGCCGATCAATCGCGGCCGGGAGATCTCGTCGGAAGTCGCAGACTCGCAGCGGTCCGTGATTCTGAATCAGGTCGAGAATGGAATCGCCGTCCGGATGGCGGTGCTCGAACGCGTGCTGGGACAGGGAAAGTAAAAGTAAAGATGGCAAAGCTGGTAATCAAGAATGGCAGGGTGATCGACCCGGCATCGTCACTGGATGCGGTTGCGGATGTTGCGATAGAAGATGGGCGCTTTGCCGCTGTCGGACCTAACCTGGATACGACCGGCTGTGAGGTGTTCGACGCGACAGGCCTTGTCGTCGCGCCCGGATTCATTGACATGCACGTGCACCTTCGGGAGCCGGGCTTCGAGCATGCCGAGACGATCGAAACTGGCGGGCGCGCCGCGGCCGCAGGCGGATTCACGTCGATCTGCTGCATGCCAAATACCGCCCCCGTCAATGACAGCGCAACGGTGACCAGCTACATCATTGAGCGGGCACGGCGTCATTCCCCGGTTCACGTCTTCCCCATCGGCGCAATTACGAAGAACAGCGCGGGGGAAGAGCTCGCCGCGATCGGTTCGATGAAGAATGCGGGCGTTGTCGCGATCTCCGACGACGGCCGGCCTGTCATGAATGCGCGCGTGATGCGGCGTGCGATGGAGACAGCCCGCGCCTTCGGATTGCCTGTCATCGACCATTGCGAGGATTTGCATCTCAGCGCGGGCGGCGACATGAACGAGGGCTTGCAGTCCGTCCGACTCGGTCTCCGCGGCATCCCGGCGTGCTCGGAAGATGTCATGGTGGCCCGCGATATTTTGCTCGCCGAGCTGACGGGCGCGCGGTTTCACGTCGCTCACATTTCTTCCCGCAACGCTGTCTCTATGGTGGCCTTCGCAAAGTCAAAGGGCCTGCCTGTTACCTGCGAAGTGACTCCGCATCACTTCGCACTGAGCGACGATCAGGTCGTGCCATACGACAGCAATTACAAAATGAAGCCGCCCTTACGTTCCTCCTGCGATGTCGCCGCCATGATCCAAGGGCTCGCTGCGGGATCCATCGATGCCATCGCTACCGATCATGCGCCGCATGCAGGCGACGATAAAATGCAGGAGTTCGAGAAGTGCCCGTTCGGCATCATCGGGCTCGAGACTGCGGTCGCATTGTCGCTCGAACTGCTGGTGCACCCGGGCAGGATTTCGCTCACAAAGATGATCGAGCTGTACACCATTAATCCGGCTCGCATACTGGGGCTGGATGGCGAGCGCGGACGAATCGCAGCAGGACTTCCGGCCGACTTGACGATCATCGACACGGAGTTCGGCTGGACCTATGATGTCAACCAATCGTTCTCGAAGAGCCGCAACAGCCCGTTCCACGGGCGGAAATTTCGCGGAGGTCCGGCAGCGACGATTGTCGATGGAGCCTTCGTCTGGAGGCGCGATACCTGAGCCTCGCGGATGTGGCTCTGCCAGATGCGCCAGTTCGTCCGGCTTGAGATTGGAGGATCGGCGGAGTGGTTTCCTACAGACACCGGAATAGCTCAATCCGCCGCGGCGGCGGCATTTTTCTTCTAGCCGTCGTCCTGGCGGTCGTGCTTGGCGCACGCACCATCGCTTCCTTCATCATCGAGTATCACTGGTGGAAGGAGATTGACCAGCTTCAGACCTGGCTCAGCATGCTGTTGTACGGCGTCGCGCCCGTTGCCGGGGCGGCGTTATTGTGTTTTGTCGTCCTATGGGTCTCTCACGCACGGGGCATGCGGTTTGCCGGTGAGCGGCTGAGATATTACCCGACGTATGCAAAGCTGGCTACCGCCGGACTGTTCCTGCTGGGGTGCCTTATCGCGCTCATTTCCATCGACAGCTGGGCCGTCGTGCGCTTCTTCGGAGGCCGGGGACTGACATCTGCGGGAGCCGTGTGGCAAGATCCCGTCTTCGGAAATCCTCTCCGCTATTATTTCTTCGACCTTCCGTTTTACAGCGTGATCCTTCGGCTGATCATGATCCTTTCCCTGGCGAGCGCCGTTCTCTACTGGATCACCGCAAGGGTATGGTCTTTGCGCAGAACCATTGGAAGCTGGGCAGGACCGATCGAGCTGGATCTGCGGGACCTGCGATTGGGCGAAGCTCTGAAGTCAAAGTTTGTGCGCACTGTGGGAGCGCTATTCCTGTTCACCCTTGCGGCAAGCTTCTACCTCGACCGGTACAACATGCTCTTCGCCGATCACGGCTTTCTGGTTGGCGTCGACTACGTGGCGGAGAAGATCACACTTCCCTTGCAATGGTTGACCATCGCGACCTTCGCGGGAGGAGCCGTTGCTCTCCTGCTGGGACACGTAAGGGTGCTGCTGGTTCTTCCCCTCGTGCTGCTGCTGAAGATGTTCGTCCCGCCGCTGGTGAACTCCATCTTTGTCCGCCCAAATGAGATTTCGATGCAACGCCCCTACATCGAGAGGCACATTGAGGCGACGCGATCGGCCTTCGGATTGACGCAGCGGGCGCGGGAGATTGAGTTCCCGGCGAAGCTGGAGGCGGACATCGACCCTTCGCAGCATAAGGCCCTTCTCGAGAACGTGCGGCTGTGGGACTGGCGCGCGTTCCACGACACGGTTGCTCAGATTCAAGCCCTGCGACCCTACTATGTTTTTCAGGACAGCGACGTCGACCGTTACATTATCGACGGCCAATTGCGTCAGGTGATGCTGACGCCTCGCGAACTGGACGTGCGCCAGTTGGGAGACGCCCGTGCGCGCTGGATCAACACGCACTTCATCTACACCCACGGCTACGGCATGGTGATGGCGGAAGCCAACCGGATCACGGAAGAGGGTTTGCCTGTAATGCTGGTTCAGGATGCCCCGCCTCGGGTCCTTACGCAAAGCTTGAAGCTGAGCCGGCCGGAATTGTACTTCGGGGAGGTGACGCACGAACCCGTTTACGTGCGGACGGCCCAGCCGGAGTTCGATTATCCGCAAGGCGCCGATAATGCTCACACCCGATACGAGGGCAAAGGCGGCATTCCCATCAGCTCTTTCCCCATGAAGCTTGCGGCCGCCATGTCGCGCGGTGATTGGAACCTTCTGCTGACCAGCTATCTGACTCCCGAGAGCCGGATGCTGATTCGACGGAATATCAAGGACCGTGTAGAAACCGTTGCCGGTTTCCTGCACTGGGATCCGGATCCGTACCTGGTCCTTACCGAAGATGGCCGGCTCGTGTGGATCATTGACGGCTACACGACTTCGCAGCGTCATCCTTACTCCCGTTTGGTCAGCCTACAGAATGTGGGCGTCGTCAACTACATGCGGAATTCCGTGAAGGCGACGATCGATGCCTATGACGGCACAGTGCGGCTGTACGTTTTTGAGCCTGGCGATCCAATCATTCAGGCTTACCAGACTCTCTTCCCGAATCTGTTGCTGCCGGCATCTGCGCTGCCCGAAGATTTGCGTCGGCATGTCCGCTATCCGGAACTCATCTTCCGAACGCAAGCCGAGATCTACCGTACCTTTCACATGAGAGATCCGGAAGCGTTCTACAACAAGGAAGACCTTTGGGATATCGGCCGCACCGTACACGGACGCGGACTCCGGCCGGAACCCGTTAATCCGACGTACGTTGTCGCTACGCTCCCGGATAGCTCGCAGCCGGAGTTCCTTTTGATTCTTCCGTTTACGCCAAGGAACAAAGACAATCTGCTGGGCCTGATGGTTGCGCGCTGCGATGGCGAGCATCTGGGCGAACTTGTGTTCCTTCAGCTGTCGAAGCAGCAGCTAATTCTGGGTCCAATGCAGATCGACGCTCGAATTAACCAGGACCAGATCATCGCCAAAGACCTGGCGTTATGGAATCAGCAGGGGTCGCAGGTGCTGCGCGGCCAGATGCTGGTCCTGCCAATCGAGGACACGTTCCTCTACATCGAGCCCATCTACATACAGGCATCGGAGGCAAGGATGCCCCAATTGAAGAAGGTTGTCGTGGCGATGGGCAACCGGCTCTTCTACACCGACACCTACGAGGAGGCCCTGCAGCAGCTGGGAGGAATCGCGCGGCCGGCTATTGCAAAGCGGGAAGACCGGAAAGCTCCGGAGCCGGCAGTTGGCGGGGACAAAGGGCCACGTCCGCCCGTGTCCTCCGATGCTACGTTGGAAGCGGTCCGGCAGCATCTGCGTCGTTACCGCGAGCTTTCCTCGCAAGGTAGGTGGGCGGAGGCCGGCAAGGAGTTGGAGGCTCTTGAGGCAGCAGTCTCAAAACTGCAGTAGCCGGATCGGCAGAGGGACTTTCAAGCGCCTCCAAGCATCATCAATAATAGTATGAACGACGACGCGCGGAAATCCGGCATACCGTCGCCACAGACTTCGCCGGCAAGCCGTCCTTCCGGAAGTTCGTTAGTGCAGATCGGCGCGGTTGCCCCGCCGCCTCCGCCGCTCCCGGCCAATCTGCAGCCGGCGGACCTTGCGCTCACAGGCATGACTTGCGCGGGCTGCGCAATGACGATCGAACGCGCATTGCGCAGCGTACCCGGAGTCGTACAGGCTGCCGTCAACTTCGCTACCCGGCGCGCTACGGTTCACTTCGATCCCCAACGGACCCGGTATGAAGCGCTGGTTGCCGCGGTCAGACAAGCCGGGTATGGGGTTGCCGAGCCGAAGAATCTCGAGCAGATCGAGAAGCGCGACTACGAGCGGACACTCAGGAAGTTTGTGGCGGCGAGCCTGCTGACACTCCCGGTGATGGTCCTGGCGATGTCGCACGGACGAATACAGCTTCCGGGTGACCAGTGGGTCCAGATGTTCCTCACGGCTCCTGTGGTGATTTGGGCGGGTTCGCAATTTTTCACCTCCGCCTTCGCTGCGCTCAAGCGGCGGGCGGCGGATATGAACACGCTGATTGCGGTCGGCACGGGCACCGCGTTTACATACTCCGCCATAGCCACGATCTTCACGGATCATCTGCCCGTCTATTTTGAATCCGCCGCCGGCATCGTCTCACTGATCCTCATGGGACGCCTTCTTGAATCGCGGGCACGCGCACGAGCTTCCGATGCAATCCGAAAACTCGCTGCCATGCAGCCGGGAACAGCCAGGGTTCTGCGGCAGGGGAGGGAAGTTTCGGTTCCCATTGAGCACGTGTCCGTTGGCGACATCGTGGTGATTCGTCCCGGCGAAAAGATTCCGGTGGATGGCGTTGTTCTCGAGGGCCATTCCACGGTGGACGAATCGATGCTGACCGGCGAGAGCGTGCCCGTGGAGAAGCAGCAGGGAGCGCAAGTTTTCGCCGCTACCATCAACGGCTCGGGTTCTCTCCGCTTTCAAGCGGAGAAGGTAGGGCGCGAGACGATGGCAGCTCGAATCGCCGAGCTGGTCGAGCGAGCCCAAGGTTCCAAGGCTCCGATCGCTCGGCTTGCAGACGTGGTCGCGAGTTACTTCACGCCAGCAGTCATACTGATCGCGCTAGTGACCCTTGGCGTCTGGTTGGTGGTTGGGACACCCCAGCAGGCGCTCCTACACTTTGTTTCTGTGCTGATCATTGCTTGCCCGTGCGCGCTTGGTCTGGCGACGCCCGCCGCTGTGATCGCTGCGACTGGCCGGGCAGCGCAGTCGGGCATTCTCTTCAAAGGAGGCGCCGCGCTCGAGGCCGCCGGCAAAGTCACAACCGTCGTTCTCGACAAGACCGGCACATTAACGCAGGGCAGACCTGCAGTGACGGATATCGTGGCAGCGGATGGATTCAGTGAGAGCGAGCTTCTGCGCTTCGCTGCCGGAGCGGAACGGTGGAGCGAACACCCATATGGCAGGGCCATCGTCGAGCACGCTTCTGCTCGCGGTATCGACATTCCCGAGCCGTCGGCGTTTCAGGCTTTGGCTGGACGCGGCGTGGAAGCCAAAGTTCACGGACGGGACGTTCGACTGGTTTCGGGAGCATCATCGACCGTGGGAACGCGCTTTGCCGCGGAGGGCAAGACCGTCCTGGCTGTTTTTATTGATGGACACGAGGCGGGCTGGATCGCAGTAGCGGATGCGCTGCGCCCGGAGGCACGCAAAGCGGTCGACGCGCTTCGCCGCCTGGGTCTGAGGATCGCTCTGATTACTGGTGACCATCGCCGGACAGCCGAAGCGATCGGTGCTCAGCTAGGCATTGAACACATTCTTGCTGAAGTGCTGCCAGATGCAAAGGCTCGTGAGATTGAACGCCTGCAAGCGGAGGGAGAGCGTGTCGTGATGGTCGGCGACGGCATCAACGATGCACCCGCGCTTGCTCAAGCCGATGTCGGCGCTGCCATGGGCACCGGGACTGACATTGCGCGGGATGTCAGTGACATCACGTTAGTGCGCGGTGACCTCGAGATGCTGCCGAAGGCGATTGCCCTCTCCCGGCGTGCCTTGCGTATCATCCGCCAGAATCTGTTTTGGGCCTTCGTCTATAACGTCTTGGGAATTCCTCTCGCAGCGGGCGTCTTCTACCCCTGGACCGGCTGGCAGCTCTCGCCTATGTTTGCCGCCGCTGCGATGGCCATGTCGAGCGTCAGCGTCGTAGCGAACTCGCTCCGTTTGCAGAAGGGGTATTAGTCCCTCATGGCATCGACGTAGTAGAGTGCCTGCTGTCTTTATAAGAGGCGGTGGGTGACGTATCTGGTCGCGCTGGGGCGGCTGTTAATGCTTTCGACTTCCACAAGGATCTGAACGCCTCGGGATCGGTTTAGCGGCTCGTGCGCCAGATGCTGCTCGATCTCCTGGAGGTGCTTCTCGTCCGTGACGAAGTCGCTTGTGCCCTGCGTTGACCAGGAGTCGATTCCGCTGATCAGCAACACCCGGTGTGCCGGCTCGGCCTCGCGCCACAGAGAAATCAATCCGTAAGACAAGCCGACAGCGCCGCTTTCGCGAGCCGAATACAGCGAACGCTCCCCGTCTCGAGGATCCCGCAAACGGAAGCCTGTATGGGCGTAGTCAGGGACAATGGCGTTTGGCAGGTCCATGAGGTGCAGCAGATGCCGGAATCGGAAGGAGGATACGAGGACGAAAGTCTTATCCCGGAGTGCCTCTTTTGTTAGAACCTGGACATTCTCGACATCCGACAAAATCCCGTTCAACACGAGAAACTGGGTGATCTTTTGGAGACCCATGACCTCGCCAACGCCGGTATAGGTGTCGGGCGCAGGAAGCAGATAGACGTTCAGCTTGTCGGAGAGCACACGGAGCTTCGGATCGATGGCCGCACCGCTGTCGCCGTTGATATCGATGTGTCTGACGTAAAGGCCGCCACCCCGGAAGAATTGCGGGCACCCAAACGCGAGCACGACGGGCTTCCCTTGGCGGAGCAAAGTGCCCCAAATACTCGGCGACACCTTGATGGCATTGACCGTTGAATTGAGTTCGGCAGAGCCTGGGCGAAGACGGATCGAGAGACCCTCGTTTCGAAAGCGATCCGAAAAGTGCAGTCCCGCCAGGAACGAGGCGGTCGCGGCTCCCAAGATCGCGAGCGCTATTCCGATGGCTGCACGGTGACGGGGTTCTGTGGTGGTTGGAGCTAAGACTGGAGCTGGGGGAGGAGAACTTTCACTTGGATCCCCATCCTCGCTCGCCTCTTCCATGTGAAGCTTCAGTTGAGGGACGTACGCTCCCTTGGGCAGGTCAATCCGAAGCGGTGCAAGCTTGCCTTCTTCCTCGTAGTAGGCATGGAGACGCTTGCGAAGAATGCTCGCCTGAACGCGGACGATAGAGTCGTTTTTGGGGTTGTATCCGGCTCCCCGGCGAAAGACCTCGAGACCGACAGTGTATTCCTTTAGTTCTTCCTCACGTCCTTCCAGCTTCCGGTCCACCAGGTAACGAAGCAGATTCTGCAACTGAGGTGCGGAACGAAAATGCGGGCTGGCGACGATACGCTCAACTTCTTCACGCCATTGTTCAGCGCTTACCGAAGCAGAGGCGGAAGGATGGGTTGTAGCCATCCAACCTCCTAACTTATTCAAATCAGGGCGCTTTAACAGTTAAAAAACCCCGACTAGCGTCCTGCCTGTTAAGTTCCTATCGTACACTGGCGACACTCGCTAAAACAATGTCGCTTTGTAGTGAGGAGGCTCAGTGAAGAGTAGATGTCATGTTTGGATCAGCGCGTTACTGGTCATGTTCCTGGCCCTGTCGCCGGCCCTTGCCCAGTCAACCGGCACGATCGCAGGGGTAGTTGTTGATTCCCAGGGCGCTGGCGTCCCCGGAGTAGAGGTTGTCGCTACGAATACGGGGACAAACCTTCCTTACCGTGCCATCAGCAGCGAGGATGGATCCTATGTGATCCCCGCTCTGCCGATCGGCAATTATGATTTGTCCGCGACTGCGAACGGCTTCAAATCATTCCGGCGCACCGGACTCCGGCTCGAAGTCTCGCAACGTCTTCGTGTGGATATTACATTGGAGCTCGGTACGGTTTCGGAAGTTGTTGAAGTAAAGGCCGAAGTCGCCCGTGTACAGACCGAAGACTCCAACCTCGGAACGGTTGTCGAAAACAAGCGGATTGCCGACCTTCCACTCAATGGCCGGCACGTTTTTAACCTTGTAAAGATTGTCGCGGGCGTACAGCCCCGCACAGCCAGCACCGATGGATTCGCGGAAATCAGTAATCAGGGCTTTTCGCAGATTCGTATTAACGGCGGTCCGGGGTATGGGAACCAGTTCTTTCTCGACGGAGCTGTCAACACCGCCCCCGTTCACAACGAGATTGCCGTCGTCCCGATGGCAGACGCAGTCGAAGAATTTCGGGTGGAGACAAACGCCCTCAAAGCCGAATTCGGCCAGACCAGCGGCGGTGTCATCAACGTCGTAACCAAGTCAGGGACCAACGACCTGCACGGTTCGCTGTACCACTTTATTCGTAACGACGCATTCGATGCCCGGAACGCCTTCGCTGTGAATCCGGACCCGCGTACCGGCCGTATCAAGCAGGTGCTCCGGTACAACCAGTACGGCGGAACAGCCGGTGGGCCCGTTTACATTCCCAAGGTATATGACGGCCGGAACCGGACCTTCTGGTTCGTGGGCTACGAGCAATGGCGGTGGCGGGCTACCGGCGCTCCTCGATTGGGCACGGTTGCAACTCCGCAGCAGCGTGAGGGCGACTTCAGCAATACGCGAGATGGACAGGGGAACCTGATCCGGATCTACGATCCTGCGACGACTCGCCCCAACCCGAACGGGAGCGGGTTCGTCCGTGACCTCTTCCCCAACAACATCATCCCGCAGAGCAGATTCGATCCCCTGTCGCTGCGCGTTCTGGCCTTCATGCCGCTTCCCAATACTACGCCGACGGATCCATTCACCAACGCCAACAACTTTATCTCTCTGGTTGGGTCAAGCTCGGATCAGGGCGTGACGAACATGAGGGTAGATCACCGGATCAGCGACTCGGATTCGCTCCTGTTCCGGTACAGCGTTACCCGGAATACCAGGAAGGACGCCGGCCGGGGCCTCGGCCCGGCAGACCCGGAAGCTCGCAACGATCAGAGGGACAATCACAACGCCGTTTTGGGCTATACGAAGGTCATCTCCCCGACGATGTTGAATGACGTTCGCATCGGCGTTTCCCGGCAGTGGCTGCCGTTCGAGCACCCAAGCTTCGACCAGGGATGGCCGGAACGGCTCGGTTATCCGTCTGTGATTCCTCAAGACCAGTTCCCGCCGGTGAACATCTCCGGTCTTCTAGGAATTGGCAGCGCCAGCTTTTCGGCAGGCCTTCGGGCTCAACAGTATGTCCAGATTGTGGATGGCTTCACGAACGTACGAGGCAGCCACACAATCAAGACAGGATTTGACCTTCGCTGGTCCAGGTTGAGCTTCATCAACCGGTTCCGGCCCTCGGGCTACTTCGAGTTCGGCACGGGCCTGACCGCGAATCCGCTCAACCCGGCTGGCACCGGCTTTGGCCTGGCTACGTTCCTCCTCGGCGAGGTCAGCGGCGGCAATATGGGATACCGTCCCTTCTTCCAGTACCGCTCGCTGCCCCTCGGAGTCTACGTGCAGGATGACTGGAAGGTCACGCGGAATCTGACCTTGAACGTTGGACTCCGGTACGACGTGTCCTTCGGGCCGACTGAAATCCACGATCGTTTCTCCAACTTCGATCCCTTTGTCGTCAATCCGGAAACAGGACTCCTTGGAGCGCTTGTGTATGCCGGGGTCGACCGGCCCAGAAGCTTCGTTAACCTTGACAGCAACAACGTCGGGCCACGCTTCGGCTTCGCCTGGAACCCGGGCGGCGATGGCAAGACTGCCATCCGCGGCGGCTACGGTCTGATCTACACCATCGCTGAAATCGGCCACACTCAGGGCGATAACAGCAACGCTCTTGGCTTCTCCGTGGATACTCCGTTTGCCCCTGCCGCAGCCAACGAACGGGCGTTCCGTTTCAGTGACGGCCCCGGAGTAATTCTTCAGCCTCTCGGCGCGGCTGGCGGGCCTTCGGCCTTCAGAGGTTTGAGCGTCCGTTATCAAGACCGGTCTGCTCCCACTCCTTACGTCCAGCACTGGAACTTCACCATCCAGCGGTCCCTTTGGGGCGGATGGGTTGTGAGCGCAATCTATGCGGGCAGCAAAGGCACCAAGCTGTTCGGAGGGAATTACGACCTGAATCAGCTGGACCCGGCCCATTACAGCCTGGGACTTGCGCTTCAGGACAACGTCCCGAATCCCTTCTACGGCCAGATTGCGACTGGCCCGCTCGCTGCGGCGAACGTGCAGCGGTCTCAGTTGCTCCGGCCTTACCCGGATTACCAGACCGTGCAGACATTTGCCGCAAACAATGCATCGAGCATTTTCCATTCCTTCCAGTTCATCGCCGAGAAGCGCTTTTCGCGAGGGCTGTCGGCACTGATTAGCTACACCAATAGCAAGCTGATCTCGGATGCCCACTCGCTTGGCGGTGGTGGCGGTCCCAGCTCCTCTCTGGAGGGCTTCCGTCTTGGCCGCTTCAATCGCCGTCTTGACCGGCGCGTCGATATCGACGATGTCTCGCAGCGCCTTGTTGTCAGCAGCGTTTACGAGTTGCCGGTTGGCCGCGGACGTCTGCTGCTCACCAATGCGAACGCTCTCGTCAATGGCATTCTCGGAGGGTGGCAGGTGAATGGAATCGGAACATTCCAAACCGGAGTTCCTCTGGTGGTCCGTGGTTCCAACAACTTCACGGGAATTGCATTTCCGGATGTGATTGGCGATCCGAGCCTGCCATCGGATCAGCGGAGCCAGAACGGCTGGTTCAATACCAGCGTGTTCCGGAACCCGGCCAACTTCACCATCGGCAATGCTCCCTTCACGTTGCCATCTACGCGCGCACCGGGGCTGGTTGACGTTTCGTTCAGCTTGTTCAAAACGTTCTCCTTCCTGGAGCGCTACCGTCTCGAGGCCAGATGGGAGATGTTCAACGCGCTGAACACCGTGAACCTCAACGCTCCGAACACCACGTTCCAGCCGAACGTTCAGGGCGTCAACGTGAACGCCAATTTCGGGCGTATCTTTGGAGCGGGTGAGGCCCGGCGAATGCAATTCGGACTCCGCCTTACCTTCTAAAGGAGTGGTCCGATGTTGAATCGCAGGGACTTCGTTAAGACAGTGGCGGCATCGGCCGCCACTGCGACGTACGGTTTGCATGCGGCACAGCCTGACGCCGGGCGCAGCTACGATCTGGTGGTCTATGGCGGCACGGCATCGGGAGTCATGACGGCCGTCTCCGCGGCGAGGCAGGGCCTGAAGGTAGCCCTGCTTGAGCCCTGGAGGCACGTCGGCGGCATGGTTACGGGAGGGCTGTCCCGAACCGATGTCGGCAGGCGCGAAGTCATTGGCGGCATGGCGCTCGAGTTCTACATGCGGCTCGGGCGCCGCTACAACATGATGCGGCACCTGCACAACGTTGCATGGCTGCCTGAACCGCATGTCGCCGAAAGCGTGCTGCTTGAGATGCTCGCAGGCGCCAACGTGCCCGTCTTCCATGGTCACCAGCTCAGAGAGAAGGACGGGGTTGTGAAGAGCGGAGGCCGGATACGTTCGATCGTAATGACGAACGGCGCCGGCTTTACAGCGGCAGTCTTTGCCGATTGCTCCTACGAGGGAGACCTGATGGCCCAGGCCGGCGTCTCCTATACCATCGGACGGGAGCCGATCAGCCAGTACGGCGAGTCTTTAGCAGGCATTCGCGCGGAGACGCCAAAGCATCAGTTTCGGGTCGACGTTCCGGCGGTCGACCGGAACGGTAACCTCTACCCCGAAATCAGCCCGGAACCGAAAGGCAAGCCGGGAGACGGTGATAAGCGGGTCCAGGCCTACAACTTCCGTGTTATTGCCACCGATGATCCCAACCTCCGGGTGCCATGGCCGCAGCCCGAGGGTTACGATCCCAAGCGGTACGAGCTCCTTGCGCTTATGCTGGAGGCCGAGTACAAGAGGCTGGGCGACAAGCTGACCTTCAATGAAATGGTTGGGATTGGCCGCATACCCAACCGGAAAGCCGATTTCAACAATAAGGGTGCATTCTCCACGGACTACATCGGGAAGAACTACGATTATCCCGACGGCGGGTACGCACGCAGGAAGGAGATTTGGGACGACCATGTGCGATATGTCCAGGGATTCTTCTTCTTCCTGGCGAATGATCCGCGGGTGCCTAAGATCCTGCAGTATGAAGCGCGCCAGTGGGGTCTTTCGCGCGACGAGTTTGAGGATAACGGTTACTGGCCGCATCAGCTCTACATTCGCGAGGGACGCCGGATGATCGGCGCCTACGTGATGAAGCAGAAAGACTTGCAGACAGATCTGACGAAGCCCGACGTGATCGGAATGGGCAGCTACAACAGCGACTCCCACAACGTGCAGCGATTCAAGAATGAAAAGGGATTTGCCGAAAACG